>Ga0105237_10000201_pt1 | contig 85182 bp, 63 predicted proteins | sample KBSC24metaG_FD_81520 | JGI IMG/M metagenome (GOLD analysis project Ga0105237, IMG submission 81520) | Corn rhizosphere microbial communities from Kellogg Biological Station, Michigan, USA - KBS C2-4 metaG | ecosystem: Host-associated > Plants > Roots > Rhizosphere > Soil | place: Michigan, USA...
AAACCGCCCTGTCGATCGCACGCTGGCTCGCCACGCGCGGCGTCCTGGAACGCGACCCCGCTCCGCCCGCGGCAAAGCCAGCAGCCCTGGCTCCCCCCGTCGGTTGATGGGCCGGGGGCCAGGGCAGATGATTGCCGCCCGCGCGGCGGCGAAGGACGCAATCATCGCCAGTCAGGCCGGGGGTATGCCCCCGCCCGCGTCGCGGCAGAGGGAAGGTGAGGGTCCCCGCGCAGCCGAGGAGACGGCGATGTCGGCGACCGGCTCGCCCTCGCCCCGGCTTTTCGTCGGCGCGCGGGAAGTGGCAAGCTGGCGAGATGCCGTCACGCCCTGCCGCCAAGCCCCGCACGCGCAAGCCCAGCGGGACGCCGCGCCGCCGCCGCGGCGTGAAGCTGAAACCGACCGAGCTGCGCCCCCCGGAGCTGGGCGCGGCGCCGGCGCCGGCGTCCATTCCCGAGGCGCTGCGGCCGCTGGCCGACGCCATCGAGCGCGACGGCGGCCGCGTGCTGTCGGCCTACCGGGAGCCGCTGGGCGGGAACGCCTTGCTGTTCGCCGCCCTGCCGGTCGCCAAGGTGGTGCCCACGCCCTTCCAGCGCGATCTCTCGGACGCGCACGTTCGCCGGCTGACCCAGGCGATGGACAAGACGCGGCGATTCCTGGATCCCATCATCGTGGTGCGCGAGCCCGAGGCGGCCGCGAAGATCGAGGAGGGCGCCACCTACTGGGTGCCGAACGGCTATCACCGGCTGACCGCCTTGAAGGAGCTGGACGCCAAGAGCGTGCTGGCGCTGGTGGTGCCCGAGCGCGCCGTCGCCTACCAGATCCTGGCGCTGAACATCGAGAAGCCGCACAACCTGCGCGAGCGGGCCATCGGCGTGCGGCGAATGTTTCGTGACCTGGCCGCGCTGGGCCGGGACAGCGGCAAGGAAGAGGACTACGCTCTCGAGTTCGAGGAGCCGGCGCTGGTGACGCTGGGGTTCGCGTACGAGCAGCGGCCCCGCCTGTCGGGGGGCGCCTATCACCCGATCGTCCGCAAGCTGGATGGCTGGATCAAGGGCGACCTGGCCAGCGCGGCCGCCGAGCGGGAGCGGCGCGCCGGCGTGCTGCTGGCCTTCGACGACGCCGTGGCCGCCGCCGTCGACAAGCTGAAGGCCCGCGGCCTGACCAGCCCCTATCTGAAGGCGTTCGTCATCGCGCGCGTCAACCCGCTGCGCTTCATGAAGGGCGAACTGCCCTCTTACGACGAGCTGCTGGCCACGATGACCCGCCGAGCCGCGAACATGAAGATCGAAAAGATCCGCTCCGAGGACGTCGTGCGCAGCGGCGGCGCGCCGGCTGATCCCGAAGGCTGACCCCGACGGCGGCACGGCGAAGGCGCACGGCGCAGGCTGACGGCGCTGGGGCGAAGGAAAGCGGCCGGGGCCCGAACGGCAGGGGGCTCGCGCTGGCCGGGCGCGCGACTTACGTTGCCCGGCCGAGGTTCGATTGAGCCAGCCAGCGACGCATGGGGCCGCCGCCCGCCCGGTTCGGCGCGCACCCCGAGGGCCCATCGAGTGGATCGAGACGAACATCCCGGCGCGCCTCGACCGCCTGCCCTGGCGGCGCTGGCACACCATGGTCGTCATCTCGCTGGGGATCACCTGGCTGCTCGACGGGCTGGAAGGGAACCTGTCGGGCGCCCTGGCCGGCATCCTGCAACGACCGGACACGCTGGCGCTGACCGACGCCCAGATGGGCCTGTCCGGCAGCGTCTACCTGTTCGGATCGGTGACCGGGGCGTTGGTGTTTGGTTACCTCACGGATCGCCTGGGGCGGAAGAAGCTGTTCAGCGTGACGCTGATGCTGTACCTGGGCGCCACGGCGGCCACCGCCTTCTCATGGAACTTCGCCAGCTTCGCCGTCTTCCGGGCGCTCACCGGCGCCGGCATCGGCGGTGAATACGCCGCGATCAACTCTGCCATCGACGAGCTGATCCCCAGCCGCGTGCGCGGTCATGCCGATCTGGCCATCAACTCGTCGTTCTGGGTGGGGTCGGCCCTGGGCTCAGGGGCGGCGCTGTTGTTGCTGAACAACTCCTGGCTGTCGCCCGAGTTCTCCTGGCGGTTCGCGTTCGGCATCGGGGCCGTCGTGGGCCTGGCCGTGTTGACCATGCGGCGCCACGTCCCGGAGAGCCCGCGCTGGTTGATGGTGCACGGAGAACCGGCCGACGCCGAACGGATCGTCGACGACATCGAGCGCCAGGTCTGCCCGGACCCCTCGCACCTGCCGCCCGCCGAGGGCACCATCCGCCTGCGCCGCCGCCGCCACGTGCCCTGGGGCGAGATCTGGCGCGCCATGGCCTACCAGCATCGCCAGCGTTCGCTGCTGGGTTTCACGCTGATGGTGACGCAGGCGTTCTTCTACAACGCGGTGCTGTTCACGTTCGGCCTGGTGCTGCTGCGCTACTACCACATCACCGCGCAGCGGCTGCCGGTGTACCTGGTGCCGCTGGCGCTGGGAAACTTCCTGGGGCCGCCGCTGATCGGGCGGCTGTTCGACACGGTGGGGCGCCGGCCCATGATCGCGGCCACGTACATCCTGTCGGGCGTGCTGCTGGCGGTGAGCAGCTGGATGTTCCGTGAGGGGATGCTGACGGCGTTCACGCAGGCGCTCTCCTGGTGCGTGATCTTCTTCGTGGCCAGCGCCGCCGCCAGCTCGGCCTACCTGACCGTCAGCGAGATCTTTCCCCTGGAGATCCGGGCCATCGCCATCGCGCTGTTCTACGTGTGTGGCACCTTCGCCGGTGGCGTCTTCGGCCCTGCGCTGTTCGGCTACCTGGTGGGCACCGGCTCGCGCGAGCTGCTGTTTCGGGGCTATCTGGCCGGGGCGGCGGCCATGGTGGTGGGCGGCGTCGTCGAGGCCCTGATCGGCGTCGACGCCGAGCGGAAGTCGCTGGAGGCGATCGCGCAGCCGCTGGCCTCGGAAGAGGAGTGAAGCAGGCGAAGCGGAGCTCGAGAGCGGTGGCGACAGCGACGGCACAGGACGGATGCTATGACCGGTCCATGCTGATGAAGAGAGTGGCCGCGATGCTGGGGATCCTGGGGATCCTGGGGATCCTGGTCGTTTCGGTCGCGGCCGCCCGCGCCAGCGCCGAAGAGACGGCGCCCGGGTTGCTAGCGGTGGGGGCGGCGGCGCCCGACGTTCAGGGCACGGACGCCGCCGGAAACGTGAAGAAGCTGTCCGCGCAGAGGGGCCACTTCGCGGTCGTCTATTTCTATCCCAAGGACGAGACGCTGGGCTGCACCAAGGAGGCGTGCGCCTTTCGCGACGCCTTCGACAAGTTCGTGCTGGCGGGGGTCACGATCTTCGCGGTCTCCCGTGACGACGAGGCGAGCCATCGCGCCTTCCGCCAGCACCAGCGCCTGCCGTTCCCCATGGTGGCGGACAGCTCAGGCGCCATTCAGCGCGCCTACGGCGTCCCGCCGGTGAAGCCCGACATCGCCATGGCGGCGCGGGTGACGTTCCTGGTCGGTCCCGACGGAAAGGTGGCGCGCGTTTGGCCGAAGGTCGATCCCGTCGTCAACGCCAGCGAGGTGCTGGAGGCGGTGAAGACCCTGGGACGACGCTAGAGCTCAGCCGACGAGCTTGGCGCTGGCCGCCAGCGCCTCGACGGCGACGGACAGCGCCGCCTGCGACCATTGCAGGGGCGTGTGGGCGTTCGGGGTCCACTGGCCGTGCTTCAGGTAGTAAAGCTCGGGGCACTGGTTGGGAAGCTCGCTGTCCTCGGCGCTGATCTGGCGCAGCACGCGGTTGACGTGATGGACCTGGCGGCGATACGAATCGACGTCGCGGGTGCGAGAGAACGCGGCGCCGTGGTGGGCAGACAGGTACCCGTCGAAGATGCACCACTGCGCTTCGTCGCCGGGATTCTCGAGCAGCCGATCGCGCGCCTCGATGCCGCCGCTGACGTCCTGGGTGCGCTGGTCGGCGGGCAGCTTCAGGTCGTAGTCCGGGGCCCAGTAGGAATCGCCGGCGTAGCGGCGTATCCCGATGGCGCCGGTCAGATGCTGGTCGACATCGGCGAGCACCGCCTGCGCCATCGCCCCGCTGACGACGCCCAGAGGGTAGACCAGGAAGATCAGGGCCGCGTCGTGGGCACGCGGCAGGCGCGGATCGACGCTCTCGGCGGGCAGGATGGCGTCCAGGGCCTGCTGGCCGCGAACCAGCATCTCTTCAAGCGCGGCCATCCCGCGCCCCCGCACGCCGGCCAGGGCCGAGTCGGCCCCTGCTTCATGGAGCAGCGCCGCCAGCTCACGCAGCCCCGCCAGCACCGTGCCGATGCTGGATGCTGACACCTTGGGCGTCTCTTCCCAGTGGCCGCTGTCGGCGTCCTCCCAGAAGCGGATGGCCTGGAAATAGCGCACGAACAGCAACAGCGTCTGCGCTTCCTCGGGCGACAGGCGCAGCGCGCGCTGGCGGGCCAGCGAGCTGACCAGCCACACGAAATATCCCAGGGCGTCGTTCTGTGCGTGCGGCCATTGCTCGTCCGGCAACTCTTGCAGGCTCTGGCCGTCGAAGCGGATGTGAGGCCGGTGGGCCAGCTGCGCGGGATCGGCGATGCCGACGACGACGTCTTGCAGGCGGCGGCGGTGCTTGTGGAAGTACACCAGCAGCGTCTGGGCGACGCCCACCGCGACCGCCAGATCGCCACGCATCTGGTGCGCGTACGCCACGTGTACGTTGTCGCGAACCCAGACGTTGTGATACCCGGACCGCGGCACGTCGGACGGACTGGCCGCGAACAACCCACTGTCCAGCCGGGTGAAGGCGAGGGTACCCCGATCATCCAGCATCCGCCGCAGCTCGGCCACGTCCTGGGCGCGGTAGCGGTCCTTGATCAGGGCCGCTATGGCAGCGTTGGAAGACGGCGGACGGTGGTCCATGCCGATAGTTTACCGCCAGCGGGCGGCCGCCCCGAACCGACGGCCCCGCCGGCCCTGGCGTCTTCGCCAGCTCCGACGGTGCCGCCGGCCCCGCCTCCCCGCGAGCCTCTCCCCGCCCGCGCCGCCGCCGCCCTACGACCCCCGGGGACAATCATCCACAGTAGTCCCTAGACTGGGAAGTGACTTCGCGGCACTTCATTCGTGACGTAACATCACGAATAGGCGGTCCCCCGGAGCGTACGCCGTTCTATATCCCGAGTACGGAGTCCGTGCACGTGCCCTTGCTTCCACTGTCGGCGACGCAGCTGGCCCCCGTGGGATTGACACAGACGTTCAGCGCGCAGCTGTCGGCCTTGCAGCCGGCTTTCATCCACTGTTGCAGGATCATCTTCGGTTTGGAGTCGTCGTCGACGAAGGTGGTGCAGGTCGCCCCGCAGCCCGACAGCTTGGCGGGCACCGCCTTCGCGCATTCGGTGGCCGACTTGGGCCCGGCGTCGCACGCCTTCGCGGTGGCGACGGCGTCGTCGTAGTCGGTGATCAGCTTCGTGCAGGCGTCCATGGCAGGCGGATCCTTCACCGTGTCGCCGCCGGTGCCGGGCATCGAAGCCCCCGCGCTTCCCGAGCCGGGGCCCGCCTTTCCTGCGGCCCCGCTGGTGGACTGTCCCCCGGTTCCGGTGACGCCTCCGGTGCTGGTGCGTCCGCCGGTGGCGGTGACGCCGCCCGTGCCGATGACTCCTCCAGTCGCGGTGATGCCGCCCGAGCTGGTGACCCCACCGCTGGCGGTCACACCGCCGCTGCTCACGGGCACGCTGGTCACGCCCCCGGAGCCATGCACACCGCCGGTGGCGACGGGAGTCGGCGAACCGGTCGAACCACCTGTCGATGCGCCGCCGGACCCGGTCACGACCCCTGTCGTCCCCGTTCCCCCGGTGCCCGGGCTGGGCTGACCGATCGCGCCTCCGCTCCCGGTTGCGGCCGCCGGGGTGCCGCCGGCTCCGGCGGCCCGACCCGCGGCCCCCCCCGAGGCCACCAGGATGGTCGAGGTCCCGCCTCCCCGACCCCGGGCCAGTCCGCCATCGGGCAGCGCCTCGCCACCGGCGCCCTGCTCGGGGGCGTTACCGCCAAAGGATTGCGCGGTGATGTCGTCACATCCTGGTGCCACCAAGGAGGCCCCAACCAGGCCCGTCATGCATGCGATTGCCGCGAAATAACTGAGGTTTCTGCGCTGGAGCGAGGAAGCCATGCCGGAACGCAGTTCAACGCCCATGCCAGCGGGGGGCGACGGCCGTCCCCCTGGCAGCTCACTGCCGCTGGTACGTGCCGACCAGCTCCCCGAACGCCACCACGTGGCCTTTCATCGCGTCCAGCACGGCCCCCCGTCCTGCGCCGTCGTCCAGCGGCGGCCGCACGTCCAGGGCGAACAGCTGGAAGTGGTAGTGGTGCAGTCCGTGGCCCGGTGGGGGCGCGGCGGGCGTGAAGCCCACCGCCATCGTGCTGTTCTTGCCCTGATGCGCTTGCTGGGCGGTGCGTGCGTCCAGGCTGCGGGCGTCCGGGGCGAGGTCGTACACCAGCCAGTGGACGAACGGCTCGGTCTTGGGCGCGTCGGGATCCTCGCACAGCAGGACGAACGAGCGTGTCGTGTCCGGCGGCGCGGTCCAGTGCAGCTCGGGCGCCTCGCCTTCGCCGTCCGCGGTGAAGCGCGCGGGCAGCGTTTGCTGGTCCTGAAACGACGGGCTGGTCACGGTCAGGCGGGGCGTGCCCTCGTCCAGAAGGCGGGCGGCCGCCAGCTTTCCGTTGCCTGCGTGTACCGACGACAGCGCCTTCCCGGCGGCCTTCGCGACTTGATGACCGATGCTCATGACGAAACGCCTCCCGTGCAGACGTGAACAGATCGCAGGAACTGGTGATGGTCCATGGGCGCGACCTCCCCTCAACCTGAGAACGCGCCCGGCGCGTCGCAACCCAGAAAGGCGGAAAAGCAAGGCGCGGAAAGCGATGGCGAGGCGCGAGCGACGGCGACCTTCGATTCGCGACCTTCGTGCGCGCTTTCCAGAGATCAGGTCGCGCGCCGAGCCGCTGCGTCAGCGACCCAGCCGGCGCAGCGCCGCACGCGCCGCAAGGTGACCGCACAGCCCATGCACCCCCGGTCCTGGCGGTGTCGACGACGAGCAGAGGAACAGGCGCGGATCGGAGGTCGCCCACGGGATCAGACGAAACGCCGGCCTGAACAGCAGCTGGCGTAGATCGCAGGCGCCCCCCGCGATGTCGCCGCCTTCCAGGTTCGCGTCGTGGGCCTCCAGCGCGGCCGGATCCAGCACGTGGCGCGCCCGCACGCGCCGCTTGAACCCTGGCGCGAACCGCTCTAGCTGGCCTTCGATGGCCTCGGTCATGTCGGTCGTCGATCCCAGCGGCACGTGGGCGTACGCCCACGCGGTGTGCGCCTCGCTGCCCGCCGGGACGCGGCTGCGATCGAACAGGCTCGGCTGCGCCACCAGCACGAACGGCTGGGCCGGCGCGACGCCGCGCCACGCCTGGTCCAGCGCCTGCTCGATCTGCTCCAGCGGGCCACCCAGGTGCACGACACCGGCGCGCCGGCACGCCGTCGCGTGCCAGGGAATGGGGGCGTCCAGCGCGTAGTCGATCTTGAACGCCGCCGGACCTCTGCGGAAGCGGCGCAAGGCGCGGCGGTAGCGCGGTGACAGGCGCCCCTCCGCCAGCCCCAGCAACGCCGCCGGTGAGACGTCCAGCAGCACCACGCGCGCGGCGGGAAGCTCACCGAGTGCCCGCACCCTCCGGCCCAGCTCGATCGTTCCGCCGTGGTGGCGCAGGATCTCTCCCAGCGCGTCGGCCAGCTTCTGGGCGCCGCCGCGGATGCAGGGCCACCCCACGGCGTGCCCGGCCGCGCCCAGCGTCAGCGCGAAACCGGCTGTGCCGGTCTTGTTTAGCGGCTGCATCCCGTGCGCCGCCAGGCCGCCCAGCAGCGCCCGCGCCTCCTCGGTGCGGAAGGCACTTCGCGCCAGCGCCCCGGCAGACCGCAGCGCCGTGAACAGCGTGCGCAGCAAGGCCGGCGTGGGCCGAAAGGCGCGCCAGCGGGAGGCCCCGGCCCTGGTCAGCGCTGTCGGCCCGTCCGCCCCCGTCCGTTGATCCGGCGTCAGCGCCTGCCATCGCGCCGTCAGATCACCGAAGATGCGCGCATGGGCGGGGCCGTCCTCACCCAGCGCCGCCATGGTGGCCGCCAGAGTGCCGTGCAGGACCGCGGCGCGCCCACCGTCGAGCGGGTGAACCAGGGGCAGTTCGGGCTCGACCCATTCCACCCCGTGCGCCTGCAAGGGCAGTCCCCGGAAGAACGGCGAGCCGACCCCCATCGGATAAACGGCCGAGCAGACGTCGTGCACGAACCCCGGCAAGGTCAGCGCCGCCGAGCGGGCGCCGCCCCCCAACGACTCGCCGGCCTCGATGAGCCGCACCGAACGTCCGGCCCTGGCCAGCGTGATCGCGGCCGACAGACCGTTCGGTCCTGCCCCCACCACCACGGCGTCGAGCATGGAGGGGGCGCCGTCGTCAGACTGGCTTCGCGCGCGGGAGCAAGCGGTTGCTGACGTCCAGCGTCCGCAGCGTGGCGGCCGGGAACAGATCGTGGAGCAGCTTCAACAGCTTCGCGGGCAAGCCGATCACCACCTCGCCGCGGCGGTGGCGCGCGGCGGCCACGATCATGCGGGCGGCCCGCCGGGCGCTGACCGTCAACAGCGGCAGCCGTGTCGCCACGCTGAACCAGCGCGCGTCGCCGGCGGTCTTGAACCGCGCGAACTTCTCGCCGCCGGTGCGCATCAGCCCCGGAACGACGGTGGTGACGCTGATGCCGTGGCGGGCGACCTCGGCGCGCAGGCCCTCCGAGAAACCCACCACGGCGAACTTGGCGCAGTCGTAGGGCAGCAGATGCGGGACCGCCACCTTGCCGCCGATCGAGGCGATGTTGACGATGCGGCCGTCGCCCTGGCGGCGCATCTGCGGCAAGACGCCCAGCGTGGCGTGCACCGTGCCCCAGAAGTTGATGTCCAGGGCGCGCTGAAAATCCTGCAGCGTGGTGGCCTCCAGCGGGCCCACCTGGATGATCGCGGCGTTGTTGACCAGCAGGTCGATGCCTCCGAACCGGGTGACGGCGCGGGAGAGCATGCGCTCCACGTCGCCCGGGTTGCTGACGTCGCAGGTCACGGCCAGGACGTCGGTGTACGGCGACAGCTGATCACGGGCCAGCGCCAGCTCGCGCGGGTCGCGGGCACAGATGACCACCCGGCAGCCGGCGCGCGCCAGCTCTTCCGCCACCAGGAAACCGAGGCCCCGCGAGCCGCCCGTCACCACGGCCACGCGGCCACGCAGGTCGTAACGACGCGACCGCTTCCTCCTGATCGCCGCCACCAGCGCGAGTCCTGCCGCGCCCCCGGCCATGATCGCCGCCCACGGCAACGGCGTCGAGCGACGCAGTCCCAGCGCTTTGGTGATTTGTCTGGTCATCGGCACTGCAGCCTCCTTCATTTGCCCGCGTGGAACCGGTAGTGCCGCTCGATGGGCAGCGGGCCGTTGTCGGGTACGGGGAACCTCCACTTCGAGATCGCCTGCTGGGTGCATTCCAGCACCGCGGGATCGACCGGCGACTGCTCGACCACCTCGACGCCGCTCACCGTGCCGTCGCCCCCGATGGTCCAGCGCAGCGTGACGGCGCCGGCCCGTACCTGCGGCGCCGGGACGTGCTTGTCGCGCGCCACCTGCGCGCGGCAGCCATTCAGCTCGCGCAAGCGCGCCGCGATCTGCTGTTCCAGCGCCGGCGGCAGCGGACCCTTGGCGTGCGGCGCCGGCTGCGCGGCGGGGCTGGCCGTCTCCGATGCCGATACCTTCGGTTCGGGTCGCGCCGGCAACTTCGGGGCGGGCGGCACCGCCTTGGCGGGCCGGTCGCCTTCCAGCTTCGCGGGGCTGACCTTGCCCGTCTCCACCAGCGAGGGGCCGGTGAGCATCTTCTTGGGCGCCAGCGCGTCTCCGCCCGCGCCACCGTTGCCGGCGGCGCCCGCCAGCGACGTGGTGAGCAGCATCGCACACAGGGTCATGGCGAGACTGAGCCTTCGCCATGCTTTCGGGGGACGATGGATCATGCCTCAGGGAAACCTGGGCACGCCGGACGCCGATGGCAACCGCCGCCGGCGCGGCGCCGCCTCCTGCCGCCAGAAGGCCGGCGGGGCGGCCCCTGGCGCTTTCACCAGTGCTCGTACTGGATCACGACCGCGTGACAGAAGGCGGTGGCATGCCCGGATGCCTCGAAGGGCCGGTAGCGCCAGCTGCGGGCCGCTGTGGCCACCATCCGATCCAGGCGGGGCGCGGCCGATGACAACAACGTCGCGTCGCTGACGGCCCCCTGCTCGTCGACGCACACGCGCAGTGTCACGACGTAAGGCCGCCAGGCGGGCCACAGCGATTCGGGCAGGCGGGGGAAGATGTCGCGCTGGCGCAGCGACGTGGCCTGCTCGTGCGTCAGCACGGTCCGGTGCCGATCGTCGCCGGACAAGTCGATGATCAGGTCGCCCCGGATGCGCGCGTGCAGCTCCTTGCCCAGGTTCTCCGCTCCCGCGCCGTCGCCATCGCCGTCGCCCGCGCCGTCTCCGGTGCCGTCCCTCGTGCCGCGGCCCGCGCCCTCGGCGCCGGGGCGCCCCTGGTCGGGTGCGCCCTCGTCCGGAACCGGCACCTCCGCCGGTGGCGACGGGCTGCCGGCGGGCACCGGCAGCTCCGCCAGGGTAGCGGTGGCCTCGGCCAGGGCCAGCGGTGCCGGCGGCGCCGTCACGAGGGAGCTACCGCCCGGGCGCGTCGCCCCCGCGCGTGCGCGCGCGCCGGGAGGCCTGCCGCCCGGGGCGGGCGCGGCGCGTTCCTCGCGGGGCGCCAGCCGGGGGACGGGCGCCAGCATCGTCACCTCGACGGGCGGGCCGGGCGAGCGCGGCGTCCCCCCGAGCACGGGCCCCTCGCTGGGCGGCGGCGCCCCTCGCGGCTGGAACGCCAGCGCCAGCAGCACCAGGGCGTGAAGGGCAGAAGAGATCAGCAGCGGACGGCGGAGAGAGCTTCCGAGCGGATTCCCCAAGGGCCGAGCCACGCCTGTTGCAAGCTAGCGCGGATTCGCGCCGAGACCAGGAGGTCCCGCGTCAGCCGTGTCGGCCTCGCGAGCCGTCGTTGCGCCGCGGTAACCGCTCAGCTGGGAGAAGGTCCGCGTGACTTCCCGGCCAGCCGGCCGGCCAGCGCGAGATCGCCCGTCAACAGCGCGCGCAGCTCCGCGCGCCTGTCGGACGACGGCGCGCGCAGGACGGCGGCCGGGTGGAACGTCACCAGGTGCACGGCGCCCGGGGCGGCGTCGTGGATGGGCGTGACCGCCGCCGGCAACGCGTGGCCGCGATCGCGCGTCAGCTTGACGCTGGGGCCGAACAGCGAGGCCGCCGCCGTCGCGCCCAGCGCCACGATGACGTGGGGACGCACGAGGGTGATCTCGTCGAGCAACCAGGGGCGGCAGGCACGCACGTCGCCCGCGCCCGGCTTCTTGTGCAGGCGATGCTTCCCGCGCTGCTCGAAGTTGAAGTGCTTCACGGCGTTCGTGATGTACACGTCGCTTCGCTGCAGCCCCGCCTCGCGGATGGCCGCGTCCAGCAACAGACCCGCCGGCCCCACGAAGGGACGGCCGGCCAGGTCCTCGGCGTCGCCCGGTTGCTCGCCCACCAGCATCACCGCGGCGCCGGCGCGGCCCTCGCCGAACACGGCCTGCGTCGCGTTCCGGTACAGGGGACAGGCCTGGCAGCGCGCGCACGCCGCCGCCTTGGCCGCCAGTTGCCCGCGGCGGACGGGCGGCGCCGAGAGGCGTCCTCTCGACGGCGTGGGGTCGATGGTCTTCTGCATAGGGAGAACACTCTGCAAGCCAGGGGCCGCGGCGCCCGGGATCTCGCTCAAGCGGCCCGGGTAAGCCGCCGAACAGAAATGGCGAGGATGGAGAGCTCGACCTGGCACGGGGGCGCGCTGCGGCATAGCCTGCGCGCGCGGACTTCCGCGCGCTTGCTGTTGCTGCTGGGGGGCACCGTCTACGCCGCCTGGCATTTCGGCCACGTCTGGCTGACGCCGGGGGCCGTCGACCCGCTGACTGAACGATTTGCCTTTCTGGGCTTCGTCGCTGTTTGCTTCGCCCTGTCCTTCCTGCGCCGCTTCGATCGTTACCTGGTCGAGATGGGTCACGCCGTGGCGCTGCTGGGGACCTTGCATTACTTCTCGCTGATCGAACGAAACGCCATCGCGACGCCGTATCTGATCGGTACGTTCGTGGTGATGGCGTCGGTGAACGCCCTGCTGGCGACCCCGCGGGCAGCGATGCTGTACTCGACGCTGGTGACGGCGCTGGCCTTGCTGGTGGCCCGCACCAGCCCGGGCGCGACCGGGGCGTCCCGCATGGAGCTGGTCATAGGCGTGATCACCGTGCAGGTGGCGCTGGCCTTCTCGGTGTGGCGCAACGTCAACTTGCGACAGGCGGCGCGCGAGCTGGAGACGGCGCGCAACGAGTTGAAGCGCCTGCGCGGCCTGTTGCCCATCTGCATGCACTGCAACCGCATCAGGACCTCCGACGACAGGTGGCAAGAGCTCCAGTCGTACGTGACCGCGAACACCGAGGCCAGCTTCACGCACTCGGTTTGCCACGAGTGTCTGGAGAAGCACTACCCCGAATAGCCCTCCGGCGCCGGGGCGGGCCGGCGCCGCCTTCGCGCGATCAGCCAGCCCAGTCCCACGAAGACCGCGTGCCCCAGGCCCGCCAGCGCGCCGCCGATCAGGGTGTTGATCGTGCGATGGGCAATGGTGGGCGCGGCCGGCGCGCCGACCATCGCCAGCAGGAACACCACGTAAGAGGTCAGGCAGGCCGCGAAGGCCGCATAGTTCACGTACACCAGTTGATAGCAGGCGGCCGCGAACAGCAGCACCAGCAAGGCCAGCACCCCCGGCAAGGGCCGCAGCGCGAAGGCCAGCAAGGTGGCCAGCCCGGCCCCCACCAGAGTGCCCCCCATGCGGGCCAGGCCGCGCCGCAGGGTGTTGTGCAGCTCGGGCCGGGTGACGATGGCGGCGGTCATGGGGATCCAGTAGCCGCTGGGCAGCGCCAGCCCGTGGGCCAGGGCCATCGACACCGCCAGCGTGGCGCCCACGCGCAACATCTGCCAGCGGCGCACGGCCCCCGGCGAGAAGGCCGCCAGGGCCGGCTCTGCCGCGCTGGTGGCCGCTCCGGCCACCGCGGGCATGCGTCCCGTCAGTCTCCACGCCAGCGTGATGATGCCCATCTGCAGCAGGCCACCGGCCAGCACGTACGATCCGCGGGTCAGCGCCGCCCACCCGGTCATCGGATAAGCGGAAGACAGAATCAGCCAGATCAGGCACTGCAGTGCGATCCACGAGGCGCCTGGTCCGCGGGTCCAGGTGAAGGCGTAGATGGCGGCCCAGGCCGCACACAGCAGCGCGATGGCGGCGCCGGACAATCCGCCCAGCGTGCCGATCCAGCTGGACAGGCACATGCCCGCGGCCGCCACCAGCATGGGCGTCGTCCGCGATTTCCCCAGCCGCTGAAAAGATCCGAAGCCGACCGAGAAAGCGCCCGCCGCCGCCACCATGCCCTGGCGCAGGTGACCGGTGGCCAGGCCCGCCGACAGCGGCAGCGCCAGCCCGGGCAGGCACCAGGCGGCGGCCGTGGGCTGGGCCTGCTTCCAGTCGAATGTCAGGATCTCGCGGGTGGCGCGGCGAAGCATGAAGACGCGGGCATCATCGGTCCAGGTGCCCGAGCAGTCGAGGCACCACCTGCACGATCAGGTAAAGCGGGCCGAACATCAGCAGCGCGCCGGTCGCCACCGCCACCAGGAACACGGCGGCCCGGTACAGCAGGAACGACGTGCGATAACCCATGGCGCGCCAGACGCGCACGTGGGCCCGGAACAACATCCCGTCCAGCGCCGTCCCCGGCGACGCGTGAAAGAACAGCACGGCAAAGCCGGCGATCGGGTACAGGTGCACGATCTCGGCCCAGCCGAACACCAGGATGAAGTTGCCGAAGATCAGGGCCAGGGCCAGCGAGGTCAGGCGGCTGAAGATCCCCAGCAACAGCAGCAGCCCGAACGTCATCTCGCCCAGCGCGGTGGTGAACGACCACGCCTCGCGCGTCAGCCAGGGGAAGACGTGCTGCGGTCCGGTCACCAGGTTCGGGTAGCTGTCGCCGACGCCGATGAACAGCTGGGCGTCGTAGATCTTGTTGACCAGGCCCAGCAAGAAGAAGCCCACCCCCAGGCCGAAGCGGATGCCGGCGATCTGCTGCGGGTTCAGCGTGATTCCGCGGCGCGAGAACAGGTAGAAGAAGGCGCTGGCCAGCACCGGGATGGCGTCGACGGCGGCCAGCCCGTAGCCCACGCACAGCCCCGTGTACACCAGCAACATCACCACGCCCAGCGCCACCTGGAACAGGCCGGACAGCACCCACAGCGCCACCGCCGCCTCGATCACGCGCATCACCAGGCCAGGCGTCCCCGACACCGGAAAGCTGGGCATCACCACCCAGCCGTCGTACGCGCCCAGCAGGAACACCAGGCCGGGCAGTCGGGCGAAGATGAACACCGAAATACGCTCGGCGTGCACCAGCCAGCGCGACGGCAGATAGCCGTCCAGGAAGAACCGCATCAGCGACAGCAGCGGATGGTGCGCCGAGCCGCGGTGGGCCTGCTCGACCTGCTGCTCGACCGAGGTGGGCGTCAGCCGCTCCAGCAGCACGGTGGCCACCAGGTACCACAGCGTGATGATCACGGCGATGGCGCAGGCGGCGGCCAGTGACAGACGCAGCACCTGTCCCGTCATGGACCGGAAGTAGTCACGGTCGAAGGGCTTGTAGTCGTGCCGCACCCAGCGCTCGTGTGCCTGCGCCACGGCGGGGACCAGCCAGATCGCGGCCAGCGCGGCCGCGGCGGGCCGCCACTCAGACCGGCGCACCGGTCACCTCAGCCTCGATGGGTTTCACGTCTTCGGCCGTCAGCTTGAACACCTTCAGGGATTCGCCCAGGAACTCGACCTCGCGCTGGTGAAGCGCGCCGTCGCTGCGCGCCAGGGTGTAAAGGGCGCGATAGAACTCCAGGCGCGCCTCCATGGGGACGTAGCGGCGCAGGAACACGTCGTCGATGATCAGCCGGCGGCGCAGCTCCTGCTCGATGCGGGCGTCGGTGTCCGGACCGTCGGTCATCCCTGCCATCTCTTCCAGCAGGTCATGCAGGAAGCGCCGCTCGGCGCTGGTGATGGCGCCGTCGCACGCCGCCAGGTGGACCAACCAGTTGAACAGCATGTCGTTGCGGATCGACGAGAAGGTGTCGATGGCCAGCAGGCTCATGCGGCGCAGATGAGTCTTCGGCCGCCGCCCCCGCGGCACCTCGAAGCCCTGCGAGGCCCGCCGCAACACCGTGCCGTCGGCGGCGCGCACCTGGAAGTCGACCGTCCATACCACCAGCATGCGCCGGCTGTTTCCGTCGGCGTGCGGGCTGTCGCCCACCAGGCCCGTGCGCAGCGCGTACTCGGGCAGGGTCAGAGACACGGCATACTGATGGCGATCGGCGGGCGAGGGGAGCATGGCCAGGCTGCTGGCGTACAGGCGGTGGCTGCGGTGATCGAACATGGTGCAGGTCAGGCGCGCGTGCACGGTGACCTGACGGCCCCCGCGCGGCACCACGCGGGCCCGGGCCTCGATCCTGTCGCCGGGGCGCAGGCTGGTTGCCGAGATGCTGAAGCGGGCCGCCCGCAAGGTGGCCACGCGCCGGACCAGCTCGAACGCTGCCTGCAGTGTTCCCGCCAACAACGTCAGAGGGATGAGGCACAGCGCCAGGCCGAAGAGATAAACAGCCAACCCTAAGACATGTCGCCGGGCGGACGACGGATGTCAAGGAGCAGCACGAGAACGATCGCGGCAACATCGGCCGGTCGCGGGCGCTCGCCTTGACTGCGGCGTCGTGATCAGGGCAGGGCGCCCCCGGCGATCCACGAGGTCAGCGTGGCGATCTGCTCGGAGGTCAGCGGGGCCGCGGGCAGCGCCTCGAACCGTGCCGGCATCGGCGAGCCTTCACAGGGGGCAGCGTCGCTGACCTTGTGGATCAGATAGCTGCTGGCGGGATCTCCGGCGACGACCCGCACACCACCGCAGGTCTCGTCGGCGGGGCGGCCCACCAGGGCGGCGTGCGCGTCGGCGGGGGTCAGCGACAGCCCGGGATAGGCGGGCAATCCTTGCTTGCTGGCGTCGTGGCAGTTCACGCAGCGGCCCTGGAAGATCGCCAGCACGGCGGCGAACGAGGCAGCGCTGCCGCCCGCGCCGCCGCTCCCGCGGCCCGGGCCACCCCCCATGCCCGCGTGCCCACCCGAGCCCGCCCGGCCGCCGCGCCCTCCCGCACCGCCACCGGCGTTCGCGCCGCTGCCGCCCGAAGCGGCGCCGCCCGAGCCCGTCGCGCCACCGGACCCCGAGCCGGAGCCGCCGGGGGATGAGCCGCCTCCCGAGCAGGAGAGCACCAGGAACGCGACGAGGGGCAGAGCCGGCAAGAGAAGAGGACGCATGCGCGCGTGGGCACGCAAACGGTGGACCAGCAGAAGCGCCGGTGGGCCGACAGGGGACCCTCGTATTTCCGAGGACGCGAGGCCGTCCCGACGCTCCAGCCCTCGAATTTCCGTCGGAGACAGCGGCGCTGCGCCCGGGCCTCTGCGGCAGGCCCGGCACTGCTCGCCGCCGTCACGGCCCCGAGGCGGCCTCGCCGTGTCGATCGACCAGGCCTCGCAACACTCCGTCAAGCGCGTCACCGAAGGCACGTCTAGAGAACCGGGTGGCCCGTGCCCGGCCGGCGCTGCCCAGCCGCGCGCGCAGCCCCGCGTCCCGCCCCAGGCGAGCCATCGCCGCCGCGAAGGCCTCGGGCGTGGGCGCGCACAGGAAACCGGTCTCGCCGTCGACGACGGTCTCCAGCGGGCCGCCGTTCGCCACCGCGACGACCGGCCTCCCCGCCGCCATCGCCTCGACCGGGACGATGCCGAAGTGCTCGTCGGGCGTGGGATGGACCAGGGCCAGGCAGCCGCGCAGCAGCGCCATCCGCTGATCATCGCCGGGCGACAGGCGCAGCACGATCTTCTCGGTCAGGCCCTCACCGGCGATCAACTGGCGGAGCTGCGCCGCCGTCTCGCGGTCTTCGCGGCGCGACGGATCGAGACCACCCGCCAGCACCAGCGAGGTCCGGCCGAACACGTCGGGCGCCAGGTCTCTCAGGCGCGCGAACGCGGCCACCGCCAGCGCCTGATTCTTGCGTGGATCGAAGCGGCTGATGATCAGCCAGGTGGACTCGTCGCCGGTCAGGTCCGGTATCGCCCCGTAAGGTTCGACGGGGACGCCGGGGTACAGGATCTCGGCGTCTCCCACGCCCAGCCGCGCCGCCGCGCGGGCCGTGTAGGCGCTGTTCACCAGCACCAGGTCGGCGGCACGCATCGACGGACCCTCGACGGCGTCCAGTGGCCACCGGTAGGCGCGATACCAGCCCCGCCGCGCCGGCGCGAGAAGCTGATCGGGGTAGTGGCAGTAGTAGACCAGCTTCGGGGCGGGCCGCCCGAACTGGGGCAAGGCACGCAGCAGGCGCAGCCAGGGCAGCGCGTACGGCGCGATGTCGGTGACCAGCACGTCGTATCCTTCCGCCATCGCCGCCGCCGCCAGCCACCACTGGCGCGCGATCGCGCAGGGCGCCTGCAGGCGCCCTGCGATCGTCGCCGGCAACCAGCCGCCTCGCACGCGCACCTGGACGCGGCCATCGCGGGTCTCGGCGAACGCGCGCGCCGGTGTCCACTCTGCCGTCAGGATGGCGACCTCGTGGCCGCGCGCGCGCAGCTCGAGCGCCGCATCTACGACCAGACGCTCGGCGCCGCCAAGGCCCAGCACCGGGTGAATGAAGCCGATCCGCAGCCGCCGCGCGTCCGCCGTGCCAGGAGCCATGTGGAAGGTTTGTCTCGCACGGCCGGCGTGCCGCATTCAAGGTCCGGGTCACATCTCGAACATCAGCCCGCCCAGCCAGGTGGTGTCGCCCAGGTGCAGCACCGCGTCCGAACCGAAGCCATCCAGGGCGTAGCGCGCCACCTCGAAGAAGATGGCGGTCTGGTTCACGCCCGACTCGCGGTCCATGCCGCGCGCCGCATCGGGATCGAACGACGCCAGATCCAGCGAGACGCCCAGGGCGCCGTGCCAGCCCAGCGTCTTCCCCTCGGTGGTGGCGGAACGGGCGGTGTCCGAGATGCGCCAGAACGTGCAATCCAGCCCGCCCTTGGCGTAGGGGATCAGGCCCACCCCTTCCAGCTCGCGCAGAAAGTCCGCGCGGTAGACCAGTGACAGGGACAGCGGCAGCAGCGTCAGCGCGGTCTCGTCGCCGGTGCGGGTCGTCAGATCCGCGGCCAGCGCGGCGGCCGACGCGTGCATGTAGCCGGCGTTCGCGCCGATGGCCCACGTCCCGTAGCGGTGGGAGACATGACGGTCGACCTCGACCTGGAACAGCAGGTGGCGCGCCGACGAGAACACCTGGGCGTACGGTCGGGCGGCGCTGCCGCGCTCCGCGAACTCGCTGTCGACGTCCGGACGATAGGGGCCGAAGCGCAGCTCGAGGTTCCAGTGGCGCGGGGAGGGGCCGCTGGCGACCGAAGGTTCGCTGGAGTTCAGCAGGAAACCGGCGGTGGCGCCGTCGCTTCCCGATTGCGCCCGGGCGTTCGGCGCCGCGAGAGCAGCGAGGCACAGGCCCAACCCGAGCGTCGGGAGCGCCCGGCGCCGCATGGCGCGGGTGAGCCGCCGCCGGCGCGTGGTGAGACAAAGGACCAGGATCGCCGTCGCCAGGACACGGCCGCCCGAGGCCGGCGGCGTGGCGGCGACGGCGCAACCGGTGGCGGCGGTGCCGCCGCTGTCGAAGTAGAGGTCATCGAAGCCGTTCGTGGGGCCGGGCGTCGCCGTCACCACCGCGGAGGGAGCGCTGGGCGTTCCGTCGACGCCCACCGCGGCCACGGCCACCTGGTACAGCGTGCCGTTCTGCAGTCCCTTCACGCGGGCCGAGTTCGTGCCCACGGCGATCAGGTCCGAGCAGATGAACGTGGGGTCATAGCTGGCGAACGGGTTGTCGCCGGCGGCGGCGGGCAGCGCCGCGCAGGTCTCGAAGGCGGCCGTGGACGCGGTGGCGGGCGCTGGCGAGCAGAAGAGCTGGTGACCTTGCAAGGTCGTCGCGTCGCCGGCCGTGCTCCAGGACACCAGCAGGCCGCTGTCGGCGGTCTTCGCGGTCACCGCGGTGGGTGTCACCGGCCCGGCGCTGCGCAGGGTGAGGGGCAGCGAGGGCTGGCTGCCCAGGCGCGTACCGTCGACACGGACGATGGCCCACAGGCGCGTCGAGGCGGCATCGCCCGTGCAACTGCCGGAGAACAGGTCGGCGCTGGAGAGGGACAGCTGCGTGGTCGACTTGCTGGAGCTGAGGGTCAGCGCGGAGCCGAGCGAGGTGCAGGCGGTGGCGGTGTCGACGTTGTCGCAGTCGCTGCCGAGCATCAGCTGCGCATCCAGCGTGCTGGTGCCCAGCTTGGTCACACCCGCGGAGGACAGGGTCAGCGACGCCAGCATGCTGCCGGGACAGGCGCAGCGGGCGGCGGTGAAGTAGGTGGCCAGCGTGTCGGTGTTCAGCGCCGTGTCGGTGCCGTCCGTGTTCACGCGCCACAGGGTGAAGGTGAAATCGGTCGAGGCCAGCGTGGCGGTCTGGCCCCGTGCCGTCGCGCCAGCCGCCAGCGCAAGAGCGAGGGTCGCGCTGCCGAGAAGATACTTGGTTTGCATGCGCGGCCCGTTGTGCAAGGGCAAGACCACCGTCCGTCTTCGCGCGCGCGGCCCGCTGCGGCGTGCCGCCCTGACAACCGAACGGGCGCCGCGATGTCGCGAAGGCCCGCGCGCGATCGAGGCGGGGCGGGAACACGGCGCGTGTGTTGTCGGAATGGCAATCGGAGCGCGCGTGAGGTGCGCCGGCGTGGCAACCGGCGAGACGCCGCTGCGGGAAGCGCACGTGCCGAAACGGCAGCGCCCCTGCCGAAGTCGCACGCAACCGATCTCCGAGCATCGGCACCAGCCGCCGGAAGAACGCCGCCACCAACCGTTTGTCCTCTCCCAGCACTTCACCGCAAACATGAACGGCGGCGCGCACGGGCGGCCGGAAGAATGGCGACGCCGTCCGCCCCCGCCCCTCGCCGACCAGCCTGCCTCAGGGCGTGAGGACGGCGCGGAAGCGGACGCGGTTCTGCATCACCTTGTCGAAGGCCTCCTCGGCCTGCTCCAGCTTGAAGAGCTCGGTCTGGGGACGGACCCGGGTCAGCGCGCTGAAGGCCATGGCGTCCTCCGAATCGACGGCGCTGCCGCTGGGCCAGCCATGAATGGCGCGTCCGCTCAGCAGGTTCATCGTGCTGATCTTCGACGGCTGATGGGCGGCGGCCACGACCAGCAGCTTGCCGCGGGACTTCAGCCCCTCCAGGGCGGCGCTGATGGCTTCGGCGTTGGGGGCGGTGGCCAGGATGACGTCCGCGCCGCCCAGCTTCTTCAGACCCTCGCCCACGGAGACCTTCTCGGTGTCCACGTACTCGTGCGCGCCCAGCTGGCGCGCCAGCTCTTCCTTGTCGCCGCCGCGCGAGATGGCCACCGTGCGGAACCCCATGCGCGCCGCGAACTGCACGCCCAGGTGGCCCAGTCCCCCGATGCCTTGCACCGCCACGGTGTCGCCCGGCCGGGCCCCCACGTTGCGAAGCGAGTTGTAGGTGGTGATCCCGGCGCACATCAAAGGCGCCGCATCCGTGTCCTTCAGGTCGGCCGGGATGCGCGCGGCTGCTTCCTGCGGCGCCACCAGGTACTCGGCGTAACCGCCGTCGAACGACAGGCCCGTCACCTGGGCCTTCTCGCAGTTGATGAAAAGGCCGCGCCGGCAGGCATTGCACACGAAGCAGTGTCCGCCGTGCCAGCCGATCCCCACCCGCTCGCCGGCCTTCCACTGCGTGACGCCGGCGCCCAGCGCATCGACGGTCCCGGCGACCTCGTGTCCAGGCACGCGCGGCAACGTCAGACCCGGGAACTGACCGCCGCGGGTCAGCGCGTCGCTATGGCAGATGCCGCACGCCGCGACCTTCACCCGGATCTGCCCGGGGCCGGGCTGGGGGATCTCTCGCTCCACCACCTCGAACGGACCACCCGCCTTCGAAACCTGAACCGCCTTCATCTTTGCCATGGAATCCCTCCTGGTCGGTGGCCACCCGCCACCCTGGTCCTGAATCGATGAGCGCGGGTCATAGCACCCGAAATCACTTTCGCCGGCCCGATCGCGGACATTGGCGCGACGTTCGCTTCCGACGGCACGCCGCCGTCCTGTCCGCCGGCAGCGCCGTCCGGCCGACGGGGCGTATGATGGCGCGGTGGGGAATCCCCGCTCTTCACCGAGGTCTTCGCTCATCCGTGGCCTGCCTGGTCTGGCGTTCTGCCTGCTGGGCACCCTGTCCGCCGCCACGCCTGCCGCGCGGGCGGCAGACGCCCCGCTGTCTCCCCCGCCGGCCCCACCAGGACAGAAGGCGGCGCTGGTGGAGCGTCTGCAGCGCTTGAACCTGTCCGGCCAGTTTCTGTTCGGGCAGGAGAACGCGACGCTGTGGGGGATGTCGCTCGACGGGCAGGTCGTGTCGACGAAGGAGTGGTACCAGCGCACCGCCGCCGCCGGAAAGTTCACCTCGGACAGCGCCCAGCTGGTCGGCGACGATCCGGCCGTGCTGGGCGTCAGCCTGGGCATGCTGGCGTTCGAACCGGTCACCTGGCAGCGGCGGCCGGTCATCGCCGAGGCCATCCGGCGACAGATCGCGCGCGGTGGCGTGGTGACGATGGACTGGCACGCCCCCAGTTGCAACAGCGGCGGGCGCGCCACGGCCGCCCTGGGCAAGGTTCTGGTCGGCGGGACGGAGGTGGCCATCCAGGCGCTGGCCGGGGGCACCTCGTTCTACGCGGAGGACGAATACACGGCGCCCATCACCGGCCGCGGCGACGTGCCCGAGCCGTTGAAGTGCGTCTGCCAGATCGCGAACGATCGCCCTTTGACGGCCGGGGTGTATCGGGGGCTGCCCGGCCAGTCGTGGCTGGTGGCCCAGGCGAAGTACGCCGCCCAGGTGATGCGCGAGCAGAAGCTGGATGGCTTGCCCATCATCGTGCGCCCCTTTCACGAGCACACGGGACCCTGGTTCTGGTGGGGTCAGCCCTACTGGAACTGCGCCGCGCTGCTGGACGATCCCGGCGCCGTCAGCGGCCCCCAGGCCTTCAGGCAGCTGAACCGCATCTTCATCGAGGCCCTGCGCGCCGAGCCGGGCATGGGCGCGCTGCTGTTCGCCTACTCTCCCGACCGGCTGTCCAGCTTGTCCGAGCTGGCGGCGACCTTGCGCGACGGCCCTGCCGGCTCGCTGGTGATGGCCCGCCGCAAGCTCGAGGATCCGAACGGCTACGCGCGCGATCGCCTGCGCGCGCGCATCGTCGGTGAGCTACGGGCGGCCCACCTGTCGTTCGACAGCCCCGCGCAGGCCGCCGTCAAGCTGACGGCGGCACGCGCCCGCGGGCGTCGCGGCGCCGCCTATGTCAGCGAACGTCGTCCCTTCTATGCCGAGGGGTATGCCGGGGACGCCCTGTTCGACGTGCTGGGCATCGACCTGTATCACCCGCTGGCGCGCCCCGCCGACGCCTCGGATCTGCGCGAATTCGGCCTGCTGCTGCGGGTGGTGGCCGAGGAGGCGCAGGCGCGCGGGAAGCCCTACGCCTGGACGGAGGCAGGGACCTACCGCCTGCCGCTGGCGCAGCTTCAGGCGGCCACCCCGGGCGATCAGCCGATCGTGGTCAACACGCAGAAGGACGTCGAGGACGCGCTGGCGCGTCTGTTCGACCCCGCCGATCGCGCGGCGTTGCTGCGCCACTTCGGCCTGAGCGCGCCCGGCCCGCTGGTGGTCCGTCCCGCCGAGCGCGCGACGGTGATGCCCCGTCCTGCCGAGGACTGGTACAACCAGCAACTGCTGCCGCTGGCGGCGCAGGCCCACGTCGCCTACGCGCTGACCTGGCAGACCTACTTCGATCCGGCGCGCAGCGCCCACTACTACTACAGCTATCTGCCTTACCCCGGGCATGTCGCGGCGGCCGCCTTTCGCCGGTTCCACGACGATCCGACGACCTGCTTTCTCTCCGACGGATGCGCCCTGACGCCCGCGCCGGCCCCCTCCTCGGCGCCCCCGTAATTCCGCAATTCTCTCGACGGAGGAAGTTACAAACAATCATCCGGACCGACACCGGGTCTTGCTGATGTGGGGGCTACGATGAAGCCCGAGGTACACATGACGACATCGCAGGGGTGGGGGTTCACGGGATGGATCGCGCTGGTGGGGATGATGACGCTGGGAGCTTGCGCCACGACGGCGGGTCAGCCGCTGGCTCACGACGTTCGCGGCGACGCCGTCGTGTCGGGTCACCAGGTGCAGCCGCTGGTCGCGGGGCCAATCGAGCTGCTGCACGCAAACTTCGACACGCGGACCAAGTTGCAGTTCTCGAAGGTGTGGCGGCGCAGCTCGGCCGTCGATTGCAGCAGCGGAACGCCGCTGGCCTGGAACGGGGAGAGCGCCGTCGAGATCGAGAAGGACGAGCTGGTCTGTGTCGCCGCCCCGGTTCCCACCCGGGTCTCGTGGCACGGCCGGCCGCTGCGCCAGCCCGGTCCCGCGACGCCGGCGCAGGCCAGCTTGCACTGACCGGTTACCTGGGGTCGGCCTTCACGGGCGTGCGGGCCCGCCTGCGACGCGGCGGCGCGCGGCGGAACCGCAAACGCACGGCGCTGATCACCAGGGCCACGCCCAGCCACGCCATCATCACCGCCAGCGGGATCGCCACCACGCGCGGCCACAGCATCGCCACCGCCGCCAGGGCCGCCAGCAGGACGCCGAAGAAGGCCATCAGGCTGCTCTGCGCGAAGCCCAGGGCGCGCCGTCTGGTGACCGCGGTGCCGACGGCGTGCGCGAACCGCAGCGCGCCGACCGCCCGCCCCGAGGCGCTGCGCGGACCTTTCTTCTCCGGCTCCAGCGGCCGGCGCGCCGACTTGCGGTCGGGCACCACCCGCCGCCGCATGTTGATGACGATCTCGGTCGCGTTCTCGAGATCGTGCAGGTACATCTCCTCCATCTGGCGCGCGAACTCTTCGTTCTCGACCGCCACGTCGATCTCGTAGTTCGACACGAAGCTGGCGATGTTCAGGTTCGTCGAGCCGACCCGGGCCCAGCGGCCGTCGGCCACGGCCGTCTTGGCGTGCAGCATCGAGCCGTTCCACTCGAAGATGCGCACCCCCGCCTCGATCATGGGACGGTAGCCGGCGCGCGAGAACGCAGAGACCAGGGCCAGGTCACTGGCGCTGGGCACCAGCAGGCGCACGTCGACCTTGTCCTGCGCCGCCGCGCACAGCGCCTGGACGTACGGCGCGAAGCCCACGAAATAGGCGTCCGTCAGCCACAGGGTGCGGCGGGCGGCGCTGGCGATCAGCTGGTCCAGGCGGAACAGCCCGGCCTTGCGAGGCGCATCGGCGACCACGCGCACGGCGGCGTCGCCCACCAGCGGCAAGGTCGCCAGATCCGACAGAGCGTCCGCCGGCAACGGCGAACCACAGACCGCCCACACCTCGGCGAAGGCGCGCTCGACGTAGGCGACGGCGGGACCGCGCAGCTCGACGCCGGTGTCGCGCCAGGGCGGGGTGCCGCGCTTCTGGTCCCCCGTCCACTTCTTGCTGATGCACAGGCCCGACACGAACGCGACCTGGCCGTCGATGGAGATCGTCTTGCGATGGTCGCGGGTCAGCCAGCCCAGCGGGCTGTCCACCCGCGGCGGGTTGAAGCTGCGGATCTCGACGCCCGCGTGCCTTAGCCCGCGCCAGAAACCACGGGCCCTGGGATTCCACGAGCCCAGGTAGTCCTTCATGACGCGCACCTTCACGCCGGCGCGCGCTCGCTCGGACAGCACCTCCGCCAGTCGCTTGCCCACCTCGTCGTTCGCGATGATGTAGTTCTCGAACAGGATGCTCTTCTGGGCGGCGGCCAGGGCGGCGAACCAGGCCGGGTAGTTTTCGTCCGCGTCCTTCAGCAGGCGGCAGGTGTTGCCCTTGACCAGGGGAGCGCCCGAGGCGCGCGTGAACGCCTGCTCGACCAGGGCGGACGTCGCCAGTTCGGCCGGCCCGGGGGGCGGCGGCGCGTCGGGCGGCGGAACGATCTCGATTCTGGCCATGGCCGATCCTGCGTCCTGACAGCCTACCGCGCCTGCCACCCCGGTGCTCTGGCCGGGCGGTTATTTCCGAATTGTTGCCGTCCGGCTGGCGCGCGGTTTCGGGGCTCCGAAACAACTCCCTCAGAGAAGTTACCTCGGGTTGATGCCCTGTCTTCTATTACATCTCTCGTTCGTCGACGGCGCGGGCCCGCCCGCCCGAGCAACAAGTTCAGGCAAGGAGATGACGATGACCACCGCAGCGACGGCCGGAACCGACAGCGAGAACCGGATGGGGAAGCACGACAAGTACTGGATCAGCGACTGGCACCCCGACGACGCGGAGTTCTGGAGCAAGACGGGACGAAAGATCGCGCGGCGCAACCTGCTGTGGTCGATCGTCGCCGAGCACATCGGCTTCTCGGTGTGGCTGATCTGGAGCGTGGTGACCACCCGCCTGCCCAAGCTGGGATTTCATTATTCGACCGATCAGCTGTTCAACCTGGTGGCGTTGCCGGGGCTGATCGGCGCCCTGATGCGCTTCCCTTACACGTTCGCGGTGCCGAAGTTCGGGGGCCGCAACTGGACCATCGTCAGCGCGGCGCTGCTGCTGATCCCCACGACGTTCGTGGCCTTGCTGGTCACGCGCCCCAGCACGCCGTACTGGTTGATGGCGCTGGCCGCCGCCACGGCGGGCCTGGGCGGCGGCAACTTCGCCTCCAGCATGGCCAACATTTCGTTCTTCTTCCCCGATCGCGAGAAGGGGTTCGCGCTGGGGCTGAACGCAGCGGGCGGGAACATCGGGGTCAGCACGGTGCAGTTGCTGATCCCCATCGCGCTGGGCTGGCCCGTGTTGAATCTGTTCATGGGCACCCCGCAGGGCCCGCAGCACGTCTACCTGCAGAACGCTGGCCTGTTCTTCTTCCCGCTGATCGCCGTCGCCGTGTACGGCGCGGCCCGCTACATGAACAACCTCACCTCGGCGCGCTCGTCCTTCAAGGACCAGCTGATGGTGGCGCGCAGCAAGGACACCTGGGTGATGGCGTGGCTGTACATCGGCACCTTCGGTTCGTTCATCGGCTACTCGGCGGCGTTCCCGCTGCTGTTGAAGACGCAGTTTCCCGAGGTGGGCGCGAACCTGGCCTTTCTGGGGGCGCTGGTCGGCTCGGTGGCGCGGCCGCTGGGCGGCAAGCTGGCCGACCGCATCGGCGGGGCGCGGCTGACGCTGTGGAACTTCGTGGCAATGGGCCTGCTGACGTTCGGGGCCATGCGCTTCGTGCACGCCCACTCGTTCCCCGGCTTCCTGATGATGTTCCTGTTGCTGTTCGTCACGACGGGCATCGGCAACGGCTCGACCTTCCGCATGATCCCGGTGATCTTCCGGAAGAAGGCGCTGCGCGCCGTCGAGGGGCGGGGACCCGCGGCCGAGAAAGAGGCGCTGGCGCTGGCCCGCCGCCGCTCCGCCGCCGTGCTGGGGATGACCTCGGCGATCGGCGCCTGTGGTGGCTACCTGATTCCCCGCTCGTTCGGGGCGTCGATCAAGGCGACCGGCGGGGCCGAGATGGCGCTGATGGCGTTCGTGGCCTTCTACGCGACCTGCGTGGTGATGACCTGGGTGTTCTACGCACGACGCCGGGGCGGCGCGGCCGTGGCGGGGCCTCAGCTCGCCGAGGTCCGGGTCTGACCGACGCTCGGGCAGGCGACGGCGGCCAGGACGCCGGGCGCCGGGTCGGGAACCGGTCTGGACACGGGGGCCGTTCGTCGCCGGGGCCAGCGACCCTCGAGGACGCTCGCTAAAGAGGCGGGACGCCGCGGCAGGAAGGGGCAGGAGCGTGATGGCGCTCCCTGCCCTTTCGTTTGCCTGGTCTCGCCTCACCTCCCAAGCCTTCATTCGGCCGGTTTTTCCCGCGGTTCGCTCCGCGCGCCGCGCGGGGCAGGTCATCGCTCCTTTCTTTTCAAGGGTGCTGGCTGTGCACGGTGGGGAATGTATGCAAAGCTGGGCTTTGCTCGGTTTCCGCCTACTCCCCGTTTCACCGCAGGATGAATTGCCCCACGGACACCCCTCTCCGGAGGGCGCGGCCCACCCCCGTATCAGGCCGCCTCTGGATCGCCGTCGTCATCACGGCCATGGGAGCGGTCCATGCGCCGTCGGCGGCCGCCCGGTCCCGCGGGCGCAGGCATGGACACACGCCTCCGCCTTCGACCGGCGGCGGCGCCGCTGAGACGAGCGCGGCGCCCGCTTCGCCTGCCCTCGTCCAGGGGCTGCCGCAAGGGACGGTGGCCCCCTCCGACGTTCCCCTGGTGACCGCGGCGGCCGTCCGCGCCCTGTCGCCCGAGCGCGCGCAGCAGGCGCTGGCCGTTCGCTTGCGCGGCGTGATCACCTGCGCGGGCAGCCTGATCTTCTTCCAGGATTCGACGGCGGGCATCTTCATCGACGCCCCGGTCAGCACCAAGGGGCGCTATCAGGTGGGCCAGTACGGCGATCTCGAGGGCTTCACCGCCCCCGGGCTGTTCGCCCCGCAGATCGTCCCCCGCAAGTTCACCGTCCTGGGGACCACCGCGTTGCCCGACGCCCGGCCCAGCAAGTACGACGAGCTGTCCACCGGCAAGCTGGACAGCCAGCGGGTGGAGGTCGAGGGGATCGTCCGCTCGGTGATGCCCGACGAGCGGGCCGATCTGCGCCGCACCGTCACCCTGAAGATGGCGTCGGACGACGGGGTGTTCCCTGTCTACGTCTCGGACCTGCCGCCCGACAAGCTGCGCGCCGTGGTGGACGCGTCGGTCAAGGCGCGTGGCGTGGTGGGCGGCGTGTTCAACGAGCGCCGCCAGATGATCGGCATCAAGCTGTACGTGGGACGCGCCGAGGACCTGATCATCGAGGAGACGGGTCCGGGCGAGCCGTTCTCGGTCCGCACCACGCCGGTGGAGAGCCTGCTGCGCTTCGAGCCCGAGGGGGCCAGCCGCCACCGCGTGAAGGTGCGGGGGACCGTGACGTTCTATCAGCCGGGCGGCGCGATGTACGTCGAGGACGGCACGGGCGGCGTGGCGGTGCGGACCCGGCAGGCCGAGCCGCTGGCCATCGGCGATCGCGTCGAGGTGCTGGGCTTCCCCGAGATGGGGCCCTGGACGCCGTTCCTGAACGACGCCGTCTTCCGGCGCAGCGGTCCGGCGGCGCAGCCGCTGGTGCCCATCTACGTCACCGCCGACCAGGAGCTGAGCGCGGGCGCCCACGACTCGCGCCTGGTCAGCGTCGACGCCGAGCTGGTGGACGTGGTGCGCGACGCCGGGCACCTGCTGCTGGTGGCGAAGGCGAAGAACGTGCTGTTCGACGCCGAGATGCCCCAGGCCGGGGACCTGTCACCGGCCGCCATGGCCGACCTGGCCAGCGGCAGCCGGGTCCGCCTGACCGGCATCAGCGTGGTGCGGCTGGGCCAGGACCGCGATCACCCGACGGAGTTTCGCCTGCTGCTGCGGAATCTGGAGGACATCGCCATCCTGCAGAAGCCGCCCTGGTGGACGCTGGGACGCCTGGTGTGGATCCTGGCCGTGCTGGCAGCGATCACGGCGCTGGCCGTCGCCTGGGGCGTGATCCTGCGGCGCCGCGTGCGCGCGCAGACCGAGATCATCCGCCTGCGCATGGAGAGCGAGGCCATGCTGGCCGCGCGCTACCGCGACCTGTTCGAGAACGCGAACGACGTCATCTACACCCACGACACGACGGGGCGCCTGCTGACCATCAACCGGGCCGGCGAGGCGATGACCGGCTACTCGCGCGACGAGCTGCTGAAGATGACGATCTTCGATCTGGCGCTGCCGGTGCGGCGCGAGACGGTGTCGGCCTGGCTGCAGAAGCTGGCGGCCGGCGAGGACACCCGGCCCACCTTCGAGTCCGAGCTGCTGTCGAAGTCGGGGCGCATCATCCCCTTCGAGGTCAGCATCCGCCCCATCCGCGAGGGCGAGCGCATCACCGCCGTCGAGGGCGTGGCCCGCGACATCACGGCGCGCAAGCGGGCCGAGGCCGAGCTGGCGGCCGCGCACCAGCGCCTGGTCGAGACGTCACGCCGGGCCGGCATGGCCGAGGTGGCGGCGGGCGTGCTGCACAACGTGGGGAACGTGCTGCACAGCGTGACCGAGTCGGTGGCGCACCTGAACGAGAAGCTGCGCACCCAGGGCGCCAGCGCCGATCCCTCGGTGGCCCGCGACCTGGAATCGCTGGGGCACAGCGTGGAGCACATCAAGGAGATCGTGGCCATGCAGCAGGGCTACGCGCGGCTGTCCGGCGTGCAGGAGGAGGTGCCCGCCGAGACGCTGATCGAGGACGCCCTGCGCATCAACCGCGAGGCGCTGGACCGGCACGGCATCACGGTGCTGCGCGAGTACTCGCCCGCGCCCACGCTGGTGATCGAGAAGCACAAGGTGCTGCAGATCCTGGTCAACATCCTGGGCAACGCGAAGTACGCCTGCGACGGCAAGGTGCAGGACGGCCAGCCGCCGCGCATCGTGGTGCGCGTCGACACGCCGAAGGGGGACCGCGCCGGCAACCGCGTGCGCATCGTGGTGGCGGACAACGGCACCGGCATCGCGCACGAGCACCTGGGTCGCATCTTCGACAACGGCTTCACCACGCGGAAAGACGGCCACGGCATCGGGCTGTACAGCGCCGCGCTGACCGCCCGCGAGCTGGGCGGCTCGCTGTTCGTGCACAGCGACGGGCCGGGCAGGGGCGCGCGCTTCACCCTGGACCTGCCCGTGCGGCCGCCCGAGGCGAAACCGGCCGAGGCCGCCGGCGCCGGCCGGCCATGAGGGGTGGATGAGCGGCGGCGCACCGCCGGGCGGGGCCGCGCTGAGCTTCGACATCCTGGTCGTGCCCCGCGCCTCGCGGACCGCCGTGGGCTCGTCGGTGGGGGACCGGCTGCGCGTGGCGGTGTCGGCGCCTCCGGTCGACGGCGCCGCCAACGCCGCCGTGATCGAGGCGCTGGCCGAGGCGTTCGGCGTTCACCGCCGCGCCGTCGAGATCGTGCGCGGCCAGACGGGCCGTCGCAAGACCGTTCGCCTGACCGGCGGCTCGGCCCAGCTGCTGGAACGCCTGCGCCGCGGCTAGGGCACCGCTCTCGAAAGTAGAGTCACGTTCGGCCGACGATCCGGCGCGGCTTGTCGGCCTCGGCGTCGACGCTATTTCGAGGGCGGTGCACTAGCATTTGTGGGGCCCGGTCGGGCCGGCTAACGTGTCGTCCGCCTCGAAGCCCGGGGCCCCATCTTTTTCGAGGAGAGCGCATGGCCGGTGGATCCGCCCCCGCAACGACGAACGTGTCCGCGACGTCCGGTTACGACGGCAAGAACTACACGGCGCCGCTGGCGGTGCTGACGTCGCTGTTCTTCATGTGGGGCTTCTTGACCTGTCTGAACGACATCATCATTCCCCACCTGAAGGCGGTGTTCGACCTGAACTACACGAAGGCGATGCTGATCCAGTTCGCCTTCTTCACCGCCTACTTCATCGTGTCGCTGCCGGCGGGGGCCATCGTCAACAAGCTGGGCTACAAGCGCGGCATCGTGATCGGTCTGCTGACCGCCGGGGCAGGCTGTCTGCTCTTCTACCCGGCCGCCGGCGCCCGTTCGTATCCGCTGTTCCTGGGCGCCCTGTTCGTGCTGGCGGCCGGCATCACCCTGCTGCAGGTGGCGGCGAACCCCTACGTGGCGGTGCTGGGCAAGCCGGAGACGGCGTCCAGCCGGCTGACGATGACCCAGGCCATCAACTCGCTGGGCACCACCATCGCCCCGCTGTTCGGGTCGCTGATCATCCTGTCGACGGTGGTGAAGTCACCGGCAGAGCTGCAGCAGATGGCGCCAGCCGCCGTCGAGGCGTACCGCCAGACCGAGGCGGCGTCCGTGCAGACGCCGTACCTGGGCCTGGCCATCGCGCTGATGGTGCTGGCGGCGGCCATGGCCCTGTTCAGGCTGCCGAAGATCGACGCCGCCAGCGGCGGCGGCGACCAGCAGGCCGGGGGCCACGAAGGGGCCAGCGCCTGGAGCTATCGTCCGCTGCTGCTGGGCGCCGTGGGCATCTTCGTCTACGTGGGCGCCGAGGTCGCCATCGGCAGCTTCCTGGTCAACTACTTCAAGGAGCCGGCCATCGCCGGGCTGAGCGAGGCGCAGGGCGCCCGCTACGTGTCGTTCTACTGGGGCGGCGCCATGCTGGGCCGCTTCATCGGCACCTTCACGCTGCGCCTGTTTCGCCCCGGCAAGCTGCTGGCGGCGCACGCGCTGGTGGCTTCCCTGCTGGTGGTGACGACGATGCTGACCACCGGGCACCTGGCCATGTGGACCATCATCGCGGTCGGGTTCTTCAACTCGATCATGTTCCCCACCATCTTCACGCTGGGTATCGACGGCCTGGGGAAGCACACCGGGCAGGGCTCGGGCATCCTGTGCATGGCCATCGTGGGCGGCGCGCTGATCCCGGTGGTGCAGGGCGGCCTGGCCGATGCGGTGGGCGTTCACCACTGCTTCGTCATCGCCGCCGTCTGTTACCTGTACATCGCCTGGTACGGCGCGACCTGGCGGCCCCCGGTGCGGACCGCGCCGGCCAGCGCGTGACGCTGGACGAGACGATCGGGCGCGCCGCCCGGGCGATCGAACAGGCGGACGGCCTGCTGGTGACCGCGGGCGCCGGCATGGGCGTCGACTCGGGCCTGCCCGACTTTCGCGGCGATCAGGGGTTCTGGAGCGCCTATCCGCCCTACGCGAAGCTGGGCTTGTCGTTCGTCGATCTGGCGAACCCGCGCTGGTTCCAGCAGGACCCGTCGCTGGCCTGGGGATTTTATGGCCATCGCCTGAACCTGTACCGCGCCACCCAGCCGCACCAGGGGTTCGGCCGGCTGCGCGCCTGGCTGGCCGCGCGTCCGCGTGGTGGCTATGTGCTGACCTCGAACGTCGACGGTCAGTTTCAGCGCGCCGGCTTCGCCGAGGACCGCGTGGTCGAGTGCCACGGGACCATTCACATGTGGCAGTGCCAGCGTGAATGCGGCGCCGGCCTGTTCGAGGCGGGCCAGGTGGCGGTCGATCTGGAAACCTTCCGGGCCTCGGAACCGCTGCCGGTCTGTCCGCGCTGCGGCGGCCCCGCGCGCCCCAACGTGCTGATGTTCGACGACGGGGGCTGGGACGAGACGCGCACCATGGCCCAGCAACGTGGCCTGGAACGATGGCTGGTGGAGCTGGGGGGCGCCGGCGCCCGCCTGACCATCGTCGAGTGCGGCGCCGGCACCGCGGTCGCCACCATCCGCGCCACCGGTGAGGCCCTGGCCCACCGCATGCGGGCGACCCTGATCCGGATCAACCCACGCCAGCCGGACGCCCCCGCGGGCGCGCTGTCGCTGCCGCTGCCCGCCGCCGAGGCGCTGGCCCGCATCGAGCGGTTGCTGACGCCGGCGCCGCCCCGTTCGCCCGCCTAGGGCGAGCGCGTGACCGCGCTCCGGATCGTGGCTGCCGTGCTGGCCGTGGCGTCGCTGTTCGCCTACGTGAACCAGCGCTGTGCCGGTGGCGATCGCGTTGATGGCCCTGGGCCTGGGGGCGTCGCTGCTGCTGTTGCTGCTGCGCGCTTCGCCCGGCAGTGGGGCGGGTCAGCCGACTGAGGGCGTGGACGCGTCCGGGCCGGCGCTGCCTTTCCCGCTGTCAGTTGTTCGGGCTGCCACAGGCCAGCCAGGCGAAGATCAGCTGCCGGTCGGCCTCGGGGAAGGGCGTATTCGAGTCCGGGGGCGGCATGGTGCAGTGGAGCAGGTCGGCAATGATGAGATTGGACCAGGCGGCGACGTCGGCCCAGGCGTCCAGCGGCCATACGCCGTCGGGGTTGTCCGCGGTGTGGCAGCTGTTGCAGCTGCGGTCGAGGATGGGGCTGATGGTGGTCGCGAAGCTGGGGGCGGACGGCCCGCACTCCGTCGAGGCGGGCGGGGGACAGGTCGCTGGTGCGCCGCCTGCGCCCGAGGCGGCCCCCCCGGCGCCACCGGCGTTCCCGGCAGCGCCGCCCGCGGCGCCAGGCGCGCCACCCGCGGGCTCGACGGTCACCTTCTGGGTCCCGCACGCGGCGAACGCGATCAGCGCCAGCGTCCAGAAGGTGGCCGCTCGAAGCCTCATTGCGGCCATGATAGCAGCGCGCGCACCGGGTCCCGGTTACCGGCTCCCGGCCGTCAGGGCCCGGCGCCGAACGGGCGCAGGCGCACCTTCTCGACGGTGATGGCGCCGCCCGCCAGGCCCAGCACCGGCTGCAGGATCGCGCTGCCGCGCGCTGCGAACCAGATGGGATCGTCCGTGGTCACGTAGCGCCGGCGCCCGTCGCGGGACAGCCGCGCCTCCTTGTCGGGATGGCGGTGCAGCCACTCGCGCAGCCCCCGGGCCACGATGTCCCCCTGGCTGATCAGGCGCACGCCCGCCGGCAGGGCGGCCCGGATCGGCTCCTGCAGCAGGGGATAGTGCGTGCAGGCCAGCGCCAGCGCCGCGGGCGCCCGTGCGCCGGGCGCGAACAGGGGATCCAGATACTTGTGCACGAAGAAGTCGGTGCCCGGACCGGCCAGCTCGCCGGCCTCCACCAGCGGCACCCACAGCGGGCAGGCCTTCTCGATCAGGCGCAGCCGTGGCGCCAGCTTCTCGAACTCGATGCGGTACGAACCGGACTCGATGGTCCCGGGAGTGCCCAGCACCCCCACCGTCCCCTCGACCGCGGAAGGGGCCGTCTGTCCCGGCACGGCGCCGGGGGGCAGCTGCGCCAGCGCCTCGACGGTGGGGCGCACCACGCCCAGCACGCTGCGGTCCGGTCGGAAACGGGGCAGGTGGCGCGTCTGCAGCGTGCGCAGCGCCCGCGCCGAGGCGGTGTTGCAGGCCAAAATGACCAGCGGGCACCCCTCGTCGAACAGGTACTCGACGGCCTCGCGCGTGAACTCGTGCACGGCGTCCGCGCTGCGCACGCCGTAGGGGCAGCGGGCGCTGTCGCCCAGGTACAGATAGTCGTACTGCGGAAGCTGGCGCACCAGCTCGCCCAGGACGGTCAGGCCGCCGAAGCCGGAGTCGAAGACGCCGATCAAGAGCTTACTCTACAGGCAAAGGAGGGGTCGAAGCGTCGCAAAATCCCGGCGCCACAGGCTGCCGTCGTCGCGCGCCTTGCCAAAGCCACGCCCCCGCGCGATCGTCTGAGCCTGACCATGCGCAGCGACTCACTGAAGAAGGGCATCACGCGCGCGCCGGCGCGCGCCATGCTGAAGGCGACCGGGCTCAGCGACGCGGATCTCGACAAGCCGCTGATCGCCGTGGCCAACACCTGGAGCGACATCACGCCCTGCAACATGCACCTGCGCACGCTGGGCGAGAAGGTGAAGGAGGGCATCCGCGCCGCGGGCGGCACGCCCGTCGAGTTCAACACCATCGTCGTCTCCGACGGCATCTCGATGGGCAGCGAGGGCATGCGCGCCTCGCTGGTGTCGCGCGAGGTGATCGCCGACTCGATCGAGCTGGCGGTGCTGGGCGCGCTGTGCGACGGCGTGGTCGCGCTGTCCGGCTGCGACAAGACCATCCCCGGCTGCCTGATGGCGCTGGCCCGCATGGATCTGCCGTCGCTGATGCTGTACGGCGGTTCCATCTTGCCGGGGCGCTTCCACGGCAAGGACGTCACCATCATGGACGTGTTCGAGGCGGTGGGCGCCTGTGCCGCCGGCAAGATGACCGAGGGCGAGCTGCGCAGCCTGGAGGACGTGGCTTGCCCGGGCGCCGGCGCCTGCGGGGGCCAGTACACGGCCAACACGATGTCGATGGCGGCGGCGCTGCTGGGCTTGTCGCCGATGGGCCTGAACGACGTGCCCGCCGTCGATCCGCGCAAGGGGGACGTGGCCTTTCAATGCGGCCAGCAGGTGATGAAGGTGCTGGCCGCCGATCTGCGGCCCAGCAAGTTCCTGAACCGCACCGCCTTCGAGAACGCCATCACCGGGGTGGCCTCCAGCGCCGGGTCGACGAACGCCGTGCTGCACCTGCTGGCCATCGCGCACGAGGCGGGCGTGAAGCTGGACATCGAGGACTTCGGCAAGATCGCCGAAAGAAGCCCCATCCTGGTCGACATGAAGCCGGGCGGTCGCTTCGCCGCCGTCGATCTCGATCGCGCGGGCGGCCAGCGGCTGATCGTGAAGCGGCTGTTCGAGCTGGGCCTGTTGAAGGACAACCTCACGGTCAGCGGCCGCTCGCTGAAGGAAGAGGCCGACCTGGCGGTGGAGACGCCGGGCCAGCAGGTGGTGCGGCCCATCGACAAACCGCTGTCGCCCACGGGCGGCCTGACCATCCTCAAAGGCTCCCTGGCGCCCGAGGGGTGCGTGGTCAAGCTGGCCGGCCACAAGCGCCGCCATCACACCGGCCCGGCCCGCGTCTACGACTCCGAGGAAGAGTGCTTCGCGGCCGTGCAGGCCCGGCAGGTGCAGCCCAACGACGTGGTGATCATCAGGTACGAGGGCCCCGTGGGCGGGCCGGGCATGCGCGAGATGCTGGCCGTGACCGGCGCCCTGATCGGGCAGGGCCTGGGGGACAGCGTGGTGTTGCTGACGGACGGCCGCTTCTCGGGCGCCACCCATGGCTTCATGGGCGGTCACCTGGCCCCCGAGGCGGCGGTGGGCGGGCCGGTGGCCTTCGTGCGCGACGGCGACCTGATCACGCTGGACGTCGACCGCGGAACCATCGACGTGGCCGCGGACCTGGAGCCGCGCAAGGCGGGGTGGACGGCGCCCGCGCCCCGCTACCGGTACGGGGTGATGGCAAAGTACACGCGCTCGGTGGCCTCGGCCTCGCGGGGGGCGGTGACCTCGCCCGCGAAGCTGTGAAGAAGCTCCTACAAAGCTTGAAGATCTGACGGCCTCCACCCGTCCCAGGACACTGATAGCCACACACCGAGGCGGGCCATCGGCGCGAGCAGGCCCTTGTTTCCAGCGTGTAACACAGCGACCCCCGTCTCTTGCTCGGGGCTGGCGGCCGCCATATGGTGTGCGACTTCAGGCGACACGTAGACCGTGACGCCCAGGCCTAGATTCAACTGGCAACTGGAAGGTACACACATGAAGAGAACGGTGCTCGATATTGGTCTTGTTGGTCTGCTCGGCCTGGCGCTCGCGGCCGGGTGCTCCTCCAGCGGGGGCTCGTCCTCCGGCTCGGGTGGTTCCCAGGGAAACGGCTCGGGCGGTAGCAGCAGCAGCAGCGGCGGCTCCACGGGCAGCGGCGGCTCCAGCAGCAGCAGCGGCGGCTCCACGGCCAGCGGCGGCTCGACGGGCAGCGGCGGCACCAGCAGCGGCAGCGGCGGGGACAGCGGCAGCGGCGGCGCGTCGGCGACCGCGTGCGCAGCGGTGACCGCGGACCTGATCACCGACTTCGGGTCGGGAACCTACCCGGTCGGCAAGTTCTACGCCGGTGCGGAGTCCGACCTGAAGATGCCGGACGTGACGATCGCCGACGGCGCCATGACGATCATGCTCGATTCGGGCACCTCGACGATGATGTACCCGTACGCCTACGTCGGCCTGCCCTTCAACGCCTGCGTCGACGCGAGCGCCTACAAGGGCGTGAAGTTCACCGTCAGCGGCACCCTGAGCGACATGTGCAGCATCCAGTTCTCCACGGTCGACAAGGAGCACAACACCGTGGCGAACAACGGCACCTGCGATCCGACGACGGCGACGAACATGGCGTGCTACGCGTCGTCCAAGGTCTTCGCGCTGACCGCGGATCCCACCGACGTGACCGTCAACTTCGCCGACCAGACGGGCGGGGGCGCGGCCGCCGACGCCGCCGTGGTGGATCCCACCCAGATCCTGGGCATCCAGTGGCAGATGAACCCGCCTGCCATGGGCGCCTGCACCGCGATGGTCACCATCAAGAACGTCATGTTCGTGAAGTGATCCTGACCGCACAGCCTCACCGGCGACGGTGAGCTGGACGGTGAAAAGGGGCGGACGGGCGCGGCGAGAGCTGCCCTGCTCCGCCCTTTTTCTATTTGGCGGTCAGCTTGCGGGTGAACAGGTCGATCAGCCCCTGGTTCGCGTTCGCCGGGTCGACCTTGCCGTTGCCCCGATACAGGCCGAAGCCGTCCTCGTGATAGGCGTGGTACGTGAAGGACAGGCCGCTTTCGTCGGCGATGTCCAGCATGTCCTCGACCCAGCGCAGGCCGCCCCGATCATTCTCGAAGCAGGGGTGATGCAGCCCGAACTCGCCCAGGAACAGCGGCACGCCGTGGGCGTGGCCCCAGGCCAGGTAGCGGTTCACCTGCGTCTCGAGAAAAGCCTTGTCGCGCCCGGTGACGGGTGAATCGCTGCCCAGGAAATCCAGGCGGATCTGAACGCGCGCGCCGGCAGGCAGCGCGCGGCCCTTCATCCAGCCGCTGACCGTGTAGGAGTGCCCGGGCACCGGTCTGAACTCCCGTTGTGCGGCGCCCAGGTTGGCGTCGTCGGTGGTTCCTTCGATGGTCAGCGCCCCGGCCCCCTCGTGACCGTCGAACTCGATGCTGGGGTGTCCACTGCCGTTCGCGCTCCAGTAGTACCAGCCGCCCAGCGACTTCAGATCCAGCTTCATCACCTGGCCCACGTGCCGTCCCGCGGCGTCGTATTCGTCGACCGCCAGATCGTCGAAGAAGGCCTTCCCGGCGCCCACGCCGCGCGCCACCAGCGAGATGTGGCCGATCAGCGCGCGGGGGTCCTTCGCCTCCAGGCGCGGGCTCTCGCTGTGCGTCCATCCGCTGTCACCGGGCGGCAGGGTCGGGCTGTCGAAGGTGGCGATGTTCAGCCAGGTGGTGTCGGCGTGGGCCACCGCCTGCTCGTCGGGATACTTCCCGCCCTCTCCCATGTGCGCCCATCCGGCGAACTGGTGGGTGTAGGCGAACGGCTCGTAGAAGTGGAACGTGTAGACGACGTCCGGGTCGTCGATCAGGAAGAAGTTCATGTCGGCGTCGTTCTTCCACTGCTTGGTGATCGAGTTCACTCGTTCCACGATCAGCAGGTGATCTCGATCGACCTCGCGAATCGCCCTGGCGGTGCGGTTCGCCAGCGCTTGCCATTCCTCTCGGGCCTGGTGGACGCCCGGCTCGTTCAGCAGATCGTAACCGGCGATCATCGGCTCGTGCGCGTACCGGGCGGCGATGGCGCGCCACAACGCCACCATGCGATCCTGGTTCGCCGGGACATCCCACAGCTTCCACCCGTCACCGTTCGACTGGAAGCCGCCCGGCGGCACGTGCAGGTTCAGGATCAGATACACGCCGTGCCGGCGCGCCCAGGCGACGTTGTCGTCCAGCCAGCGCCAGCCGGCGTCCTTGTACACGCCCGGCGCCGCGTCGTCTTCGAACGTCCCGTAGTACATGTAGAAGCGGATGGCGTTCATCCCCATGGCGCGCACCCGCCCGAAGTCGACCTCGCCATGGTGCGTGACGGGCAGCGCCTTCGAGCCCCACACCTGGTTGCCGAAGGCGACGCCGCGCAGGCGGACGGGCTGGCCCGCGCCGTCGACGATGCGCTCGCCGTCGCGGCGCAGGAATCCGCGCCTGGTGACGGGATCGTCGGACGGCGCGGGCGCCGGCGGCTGCGAAAGGGCGGTGGTCGGGCCAGCGGCGGGAGGGGGGGCGGTGGCGCAGGCGGGCAGGGCCACCAGCAGCGAGACCAGCGGGGCCAGGCGCGACGGGGAGGGCAGGGACGTCATGATGGAAAGAGTCTTCACCCCGCCGCCGCGGAGCAACGCCGCGCCCTCGGATTCGTGGCCGACGGCGACCCGCGACGGAAAAGACGCGGCCGAGAGACGTCGACGACTTCGGGGCCCGGGGCTCAGAACTCGTGACCGGCGGTGAGCTGGGCCCACCACAGGTGCGAGAAGCCGGTGTGCACCCACTGCGAGTTCGCCTCGAACACGCGGAAGTCGACCGACAGCGGCTCGAGCGAGAGGAACCAGTGGTGGGTCACCAGCGAGACGGCCCCGGCGATGCCGCTCTCGATGCGGAACAGCGACGAGTTGTTGGTCTTCGGCTGCGACTGAAACAGGATCTCGCCGCGGACCAGATGCACCAGCGGTTCGACGTGGATGGCGACGTCGCTGTTGGACCACACCAGGATGGGAAACCCCAGCGTGATCAGATCGAAGCGAAAGCCCTTCGCGGCATAGTTTCCCTGGCTCTCCCACTCCAGCCCCACGCCGAAGTGGTACCGCACGTAGGAACCGAGGCCGATCCCCAGGTCGAGGCCCACGGCGGCCGGGGACGGCAGGGCCGCGCCCTTGCCGCCGTCCGGCAAGATGAAGCGGGTCAGCTCGCCGCTTTGCCCGAAGGCGTGCGCGTAAAAGATGCCCAGCCGAAACGGGAGGGGAGCGCTCGCCACGGCGGCCGGGGTGGGGTTCTCCGCCCGCGCCGCGGGGGCCGGCTTCACCGGCGCGGGGGTGGGCGGCGCCGCGGCCCCGGTCCCCGCGGCGCCTGGCGTGCTGTCAGCGGCCACCGCCGCGCGCACGGGCCCCACGGCCAAAGAGCAAAAGGTCACCAGCAACAGCGATCGACGAAGCCAATCCATGGGGGCGCACTATCGCATGCCAGGGCCCGCTCAGGGGACTTGCGAGGCCGAAATTTCGGGTCTGCGATTACGTACGCGTCCGGAGGAGTTAGCCCGAACGTCGAGATTTCAGGAACCTGCGACCGACGCCCCGACCGGGCGGCGGCGCCGGCCCCCGTGAAGAACGTTGAAGAAGTATGAATCCCGTTCCGGTGACCTTGACTCGTTCCCGTGCGTTGACTATTTCGATGCTTCGAAATAACTGACTCCGCGTCGATTTTTACAATTCCGTGACAGGAAAGGCACCCAAGACCAGCGCCGGGCTATCGTCGATGGGCGCGCTCATCGGCGAGCTGCTGAAGCACGTCAACCGCCGCTCCGCCGGCGAAACGCTGGCGATCATGAACGAATCGGGGCTGACGCTGCCTCAGCTGGTGACGCTGCACCTCCTCGAGCAGGCGGGGGTGCGGACGATCTCGGCCATCGCCACCTCGCTGCGACTTTCGCCCGCCGCCACCAGTCACCTGATCGATCGCCTGGTGACGGGCGGGCTGGTGGGGCGCATCGAAGATCCAGAGGATCGCCGGCAAAAGCGTGTCACCATCACGTCCGCCGGACGGCGGCTGGTCGAGCGCGTTCGGCGGGAGCGGACGCGGGAGATGACGGAAGCCGTCGCCGGGCTGCCGGCGGAAGTCTCCCGGGAGTTCGGTCGGGTTTTGAGTCGGGTCATCGGAGAGCTGGAGAAGTTGTCGTCTACGCCAAAGGACGTCCCATGAAGACCATCGTCGCTGTCAAGAACGCCACCAAGAATTACGCCCTGGGGAAGGTCACCGTGCCCGCGCTGCGCGGTGTCGATCTGGAGGTCGCCGAGGGCGAGTTCCTGTCCATCGCCGGTCCGTCGGGTAGCGGCAAGACCACGCTGCTGAACCTGATCGGCTGCGTCGACACGCCGACGTCGGGCATCGTCGAGGTCGCGGGCAAGGACACCCGCAAGCTGTCCGAGCGGCAGCTGACCGATCTGCGTCTGAACACCATCGGCTTCATCTTCCAGAGCTTCAACCTGGTCCAGGTGCTGAGTGTGTTCCAGAACGTCGAGCTGCCCCTGCTGCTGCAGAAGAAGCTGAACGGCGCCCAGCGCGCCGAGCGCGTGGAGGCGCTGCTGAAACGGGTGGGCCTGAGCGAGCACATCCGCCACCGGCCCAGCGAGCTGTCGGGCGGCCAGCGGCAGCGCGTCGCCATCGCCCGCGCCCTGGTGACGCGTCCCCAGCTGGTGCTTGCGGACGAGCCCACGGCGAACCTCGACTCGGTCACGGGCCAGAACATCCTGGATCTGATGAAAGAGCTGAACCAGACCGAGAAGACGACCTTCATCTTCTCGACGCACGACGCGCGCGTGATGGCGCACGCCAGCTCGGTGGTGCGGCTGGCCGACGGGAAGTTCGTCGATCGGCTGAGCAGCGCCGAGGCCATCGCGGCGGGCGTGAACCGCAAGGCGCCGGCCGCAGGGGTGTCGTGATGGAAGGCCGTTTCGCCACCTTCGGGATCATCGCGAAGATCGCCTTCCGGAACCTGTTCGCCAGCCGTCTGAAGACGGCCATCGTGGGCGGCATCATCCTGGGCGGCGCCCTGCTGGTCGTGGTGGTGGGCTCGTTCGTCGACAGCGTGGTGGCGGGCATGCGCCGCAGCATCGTGGGCAGCGTCGCCGGCGACATCCAGGTGTATTCGTCGCAGTCGAAGGATCCGCTGGAAGTGATGGGCGGCTTCTCGCTGGAGGCGCCCGATCTGGCGTCGCTGGACGACTTCGCCAGGGTGAAGCAGGTGCTGGAGACGGTGCCGAACGTGAAGTCGGTGGTGCCGATGGGGATCAACGGGGCCATCGTCCCCTCGGGCAACACCATCGACGTGGCCCTGGCGCACCTGCGCGACCTGGTGCGGCGCAAGCTGTCGGGCAAGACCACGCCCGACGACGTGGCCGCCTACGAGGCCGAGAAGGGCCACGTCCACCAGATCCTGTCGGTGTTGCAGGGGGACATCAAGAACGCGCGCCAGCTGCAGGACGAGAAGGCGCTGTCGCCGGAGGACGCGGCGGCCGTGAACAAGGCCATCTCCCCGGCCTTCTGGGCAGACTTCGACAAGAACCCGCTCGACTCGCTGGAGTTCCTGGAGAACAGGATCGCGCCGCAGGCCATCGACGCGGACATGCTGTTCCTGCGCTACGTGGGCACGGATCCGGCCGCCTTCGCCCGCGCCTTCGATCGCATGAAGGTCGTGGACGGCACCACCATCCCCGAGGGCAAGCGCGGGTTTCTGTTCTCGAAGTTCGTCTACGAGGACCAGGTGAAGCTGAAGACGGCGCGCCGCCTGGACAAGATCCGGACGGCGCGGAACGAGCGGGGCGAGAAGATCGCCACCGACACCGAGCTGAAGCGGTTCGTGCGCGAGAACAGCAACCAGGTGCGCGAGATCATGCTGCAGCTGGACGCCCCCAAGACGGCCCTGTTTCGCGACAAGCTGCAGAAGAAGCTGGGCAGCAGCGAGGCGGACGTGGCGAAGCTGCTGTCGTCGTTCTTCCAGACGGACGACCTGAACTTCGACGATCGCTACGACTTCTTCTACAAGGAGCTGGCGCCGTCGCTGGAGCTGTACCGCATCCGCATCGGTGACACCCTGACCATCAAGGCCTTCACCCGCAGCGGGTACGTGCAGTCGGTCAACGTGCCCGTGTACGGCACCTTCGACTTCACCGGCCTCGAGAAGTCGCCCCAGGCGGGGGCCCTGAACCTGATGGACATGGTCTCGTTCCGCGATCTGTACGGCTTCTTGACCGCCGAGCGCGCCAAGGAGATCGGCGAGCTGAAGAAGGCGATGAACGCCCGGGAGATCTCGCGTGACAACGCCGAGGCCGAGCTGTTCGGAACGAAGGAGCTGGCCCAGCCCGAACCCGCCCCCGCGGCCCCCCTCACGCTGCCGCTGGCCACGGGGCCGGCCAAGCGAGGGCATGACAACGGTCATCAAAAGAAGGGCGCTGCCGCGGCGGTCCCACCGGCGCCCGTGCCGGCCCCGGGGCGGAACATCGTCGCCGAGGCGACCCCCGGCCTGAACCCGCCCCAGGGCGAGGGGGTGGGGGCCAAGCTGGCGCGCGAGGAGCTGGTGAAGCGGGTGTACGACCCGGCCCAGCTCGAGTCGGGCGCCGTCCTGAACGCCGCCGTCATCCTGAAGGACGAGTCGAAGATCCCGCAGACCATCGCGGCCATCAACGCCGCCGGCAAGCAGGCAGGCCTGCCGCTGAAGGCCATCACCTGGCAGGAAGCGTCCGGCTTCATCGGCCAGATGGTGGTGGCGTTCCAGGCGGTCCTGCTGGTGCTGGTGCTGATCATCTTCCTGGTGGCGCTGGTCATCATCAGCAACGCGCTGGTGATGGCGACGCTGCAGCGGGTGCAGGAGATCGGGACGCTGCGCGCGGTGGGGGCCCAGCGCCGCTTCATCCTGGCCATGCTGGTGCTGGAGGGCCTGGTGGTGGCGGCGGTGTTCGGGGGCGCCGGGGTGGTGCTGGGCGCGCTGATCGTCAAGGTGGTGGGGAAGATCGGCATCCCCGCGCCCAACGACGTCTCCTACTTCTTCTTCTCGGGGCCGCGGCTGCACCTGGTCCTGGGGACGGGAAACCTGGTGGCGGCGCTGTTCATCGTGTTCGTGGTCAGCGGGCTATCCAGCCTGTATCCGGCCTGGCTGGCCATGCGCGTGAACCCGCGCACGGCGATGCAAGCAGAAGAGGGTTGAGGAGAGAACCATGGCGACTTTCGGGACCAATCTTCAGATCGCGGCGCGCAGCCTGATCCAGCACCGCCGCCGGGCCATTTTCCTGGGGGGCGCCATCGGCGCCGTCACCGCCCTGCTGGTGTTGCTGAACGGTCTGTCCACGGGCGTGCACGAGACGATGGAGCACACCGCCACCACGCTCTCCAGCGGGCACGTGAACGTGGGCGGCTTCTTCAAGGTCAGCGCCGGCCAGTCGGCGCCGGTGGTCACGGACTACCTGAAGGTGCTGGACCTGGTGAAGCGGTCGGTGCCCGAGATGGACTTCTCGGTGCAACGGGGGCGGGGCTGGGCGAAGCTGGTGTCCGACTCGGGCTCGATGCAGGCGGGCGTGAGCGGCATCGACATCAAGGACGAGCCCGAGTTCAAGAGCGTCCTCTCCATCGTCAGCGGCAACATCGAAGATCTGGCCGAGCCTGGCACCATCCTGCTGTTCGAGGACCAGCTGAAGAAGCTGGAGGTGAAGGTGGGGGACGCCGTCACCGTCTCGGCGCAGACCACCCGCGGCGTGGCCAACACGGTCGACTGCCGGGTGGTGGCCATCGCCCGCGACGCCGGCCTGATGAGCAAGTGGAACGTATACGTCCCCATGGTGACGTTGCGGGCGCTGTATCAGCTGAGCCCGAACACCACCGGCGCCATCCAGATCCACCTGAAGCCGCGGGATCAGCCGAACGCCACCCAGATCGCCGGCCGCCTGCGCGCCACGCTGGAGCAGGCCGGCTACCGCATGATGGACGCCGATCCGCGCGCGTTCTGGATGAAGTTCGACACGGTGAACCGCGAGCAGTGGACGGGCCAGAAGCTGGACGTCACGACCTGGGAGGACGAGCTGTCGTTCCTCACCTGGACGCTGAACCTGCTGAACGTCTTGAAGGTGCTGCTGCTGCTGATCCTGATCGCCATCGTCATCACCGGCATCATGAACACGATGTGGATCGCCATCCGCGAGCGCACCCGCGAGATCGGCACGTTGCGCGCCATCGGCATGCAACGGCGGGGCATCCTGTGGATGTTCCTGTTCGAGTCGCTGCTGCTGGGGCTGGCCAGCGCCACCGCCGGCGCCATCGCGGGCGCGCTGATCGCGGCGGCCCTGAACGGCGCCCACATCGCCGTGCCGGTGTCGATGCAGCTGTTCCTGATGTCCGATCACCTGCACCTGGCCGTTCACCCCGGCGCGGTGGTGCGGGCGGCGCTGATGCTGACGATCCTGACGGGGCTGGCGGCGCTGTATCCATCCTTCCGCGCCGCGCGCCTCCGGCCCATCGAGGCGATGTCCCACTTCGGTTGATCGGACGCCGACCGCCGCCGCTTGCCTGAACGCAACAGAACCCCAGATAGTGCCCCGAAAGCCCTTCGAGAAAGACATCCCATGAAGCCGATCACGCGTCCGCGTTCGCATTCCTTGCCGGCCCGCCTGGTTTTCGGGCTGGCGGTCATGCTCCCCTTGGCCGCCGCGGGGCTGGCCAGCCGCCCGGCCCAGGCGGCGAAGTCCAAGGAAGAGCTGGTCAAGATCCTGAAGAGCGTCGACGAGCGCCAGAACAGCCAGGGGGACTGGCACTCGCACATCTACATGGAGCAGAAGGAGAAGGACAAGGTCGACGTCGTATACGAGGGCGACGTCTACCGGCGCAGCGAGGACCAGAAGTTCGTCATCCTGTTCACCAAGCCGAAGGCGTCGCAGGGGCAGGGCTACCTGCGCATCGACCAGAACCTGTGGTTCTACGATCCGGCGGTGGGCAAGTGGGAGCGCCGCACCGAGCGCGAGCGCATCGGCGGAACGAACTCGCGCCGTTCCGACTTCGATGAATCGCGCCTGGCCATCGAGTACGAGGCGACCGACGACGGCGAGACGAAGCTGGGCGCCTACACGGCGCAGGCCATGACCTTGAAGGGCAAGCCGGGGATCGACCTGGCCTTCCCGGTCGTGAAGCTGTGGGTGGACAAGGACACGCTGAACGTGTTGAAGCGGCAAGAGTTCGCGCTGTCGGGACGGCTGCTGCGCACGTCGTACTACCCGAAGTGGAAGAAGGCCTATAGCGAGTCGAAGCACGGGGACACCTGGTTCCCCGAGGAGATCCGCTTCTACGACGAGGTGGAGAAGGCGAACTCGACGCTGATCCTGATCAAGGAGGTCGACTTCAAGCCGCTGCCGCAGAACCTGTTCACGAAGGCCTGGCTGGAGAGCAAGAGCCGGTGACGGCGCGGGCCGGGCGGGGAGCGTGGGCGGCGGCCTCGAGGGGAGGGCAAGCGGAGTGAATGTCATGAGACGACGAGAGATGGCCGCCCTGGCGGGGGCGGGGACGCTGGCGCTGCTGGTGGCGAACGCGGCCGCCGCCGAGCCGAACAGACCCAACGAAGACGAGATGTTCGGCAGCGCCCCGGCGGCGCCGGCGAAGCCGCCTGCCGACGAGAAGGCGGCGTCGGGTCCAGACGGCGCCGGCACGACGCCCCCGGCAGGGAACGCGGTCTCGACCGAGTCCAGCTCGCCGTCGCCCCCACCGGTGGGGGCTCCCGGCGCGCCCGTCCAGCCGGTGGCGCCGTCGGACACCGATCGAGGGACCTCACGTGACGTGGATCTGCTGGGCGACCCCAATGCCGGTCCCAAGCTGAGCCAGGACGTGGCGCCCGACGACCCGCTGAAGATCGGCGGCCAGATATATCTGCGCGCGCTGTACAACAACCCCGGGGGGCAGAACTTCGTCAAGCTGGCCAACGGCAACCCTGGCCAGTACACGACGTTCTCGGCGCCGTCCCTGGTCGACGCCTACTTCGATGCGAGGCCCAACGATCGGGTGCGAGGGTTCGTGCTGGGCCGCCTGTTCTTCGATCCAACGCTGCCTTCCCTGGCGGAGGCCATCATGCCGCCATCGATGACGAACGGGACGGGCGGCACCACGGCCCCGTCCGGCGGGGGCGCCGTGTCGTCATCTAACGCCCAGAGCGTCAACCCGGCTTCGCTGGGGCTGTCGGGCGTGTCGAATACCCGGGGCCCGGCATCGTTGCTCGACCAGCTGTGGCTGCGCTTCGACATCGCCCGCACCTTGTTCGTGACGGTGGGACGCCAGCACGTGAAGTGGGGCACGGGACGGTTCTGGACGCCGACCGACTTCTTGCACCCCCAGCACCGCAATCCGGTCGCGGTGTTCGACGCACGGCCCGGGTTCACGATGTTGAAGCTGCATCTGCCCTGGGAGGAGCGGGGCTGGAACTTCTATGCGTTCGGCCTCTTCGAGGGCGTGCCCCGGTGGGACCTGGGGACCCGCTCCTATCCCGCCGGCAGCGACGTCGTCTCCAACCTGGGCCAGCTGGGCGGCGCGGCCCGCGCCGAGTTCGTGCTGGGACCGGCCGAGCTGGGCCTGGACGCGGTGGTCTATGACGGCCAGAAGCCGCGCTACGGTGTCGACCTGTCGTTCGGGGTCGGCGACTTCGACTTCTATGCGGACGCTGGCTTCCGCTATGGCAGCGAGATCCCGCGCGTGTCCGAGGTCGTCCTGGACCCCAGTCAGATCCGCTTCTCCGTCGGCATCAAGCCGCAGGTGGTGGCGGGCACGACTTATTCATTGAAGTACAACGACAACGACGTCTTCACGCTGGCGGGCGAGTACTTCTACAACGCGCTGGGGTACTCCGATCCGCACGCCTACCTGAACCTGGTCGCCGATGGACTGTTCGAGTTCTTCTACAGCGGCCGCCATTACGCGGCGGTCTCCGCGATCTTGAACGCGCCCTGGTCGTGGAATTACTCGAACTTCAGCTTCAGCGAGATCGGCAACATGTCCGACCAGTCTTTCATCAGCCGGATCGACTATTCGTACACGCTGCTGACGCACATGACGTTCGAGGCGTTCGGCGCCGTCAATTACGGGCACACCGCGGGCGAGTTCCGCCTTGGCTTCGACAACCTGCCCATCAACGGCTACCTGCTCTCGCAGCGGGCGCAAGAGTTCAGCCTGGGCCTCGGTCTCCGCATCAAGATCTGACGCGCGAGGGAGCTCAGCCCTTGTTGGGGCGCGGGATCTGGTAGCGGTCCAGCTTGGCCACGAAGGTGCGGCGGGGCATTCCCAGGCGCTTCGCGGCGCGGCTCTGATTGCCGGCGCAGGCGGCCAGCGCGTCCAGGATGCGCTGCCGTTCGTCGCCGCCGTTCGATGAGGGGGCCGACTCGGGGGAGGGCGCCGGCGCGAGCCCGTTGTCGGCGCGGCCCGAGCGCATGGTCGGCAGCTCGGGGACGACCGGGTACATGGCTGCCTTGCGCTCCTGGGGCAGGTGCTCGATGCCGATCGACGGGGCCGTGCACAGCAGCACGGCCCGCTCGATGGCGTTCTTCAGCTCGCGGATGTTGCCGGGCCATTCGCGCGTCAGCAGCGCTTGCTGCACTTCGGGCGACAGCGGGGGCACCGGCCGCCCCAGCTCCTGGCAGATGTCCCGCAGGAAGGTCTCTGCCAGCGGGCGAATCTCGGCGCGGCGCTCGCGCAGGGGCGGGATGCGGATCGAAACGCCGTTCAGCCGGAAGTACAGGTCGCGGCGGAATGCGTTCCGCTCCACCTCGGCTTCCAGATCGCGGTTCGTGGCGGCGATGAACCGCACGTCGACCCGCCGGGGGCGAACGCTGCCCAGGCGCGTGACCTCCCTGGTCTCGATGACCCGCAGCAGCTTGACCTGGGTGGAGAGCGGCATCTCGCCAACCTCGTCCAGGAACAGCGTCCCGCCCTCGGCCGCCTCCAGCAGGCCCAGCTTGCTGTTGGTCGCCCCCGTGAAGGCCCCCTTCTCGTACCCGAACAGCTCGCTCTCCAGCAGCGTCTCGGACAGTGCAGCGCAGTTCAGGCATATGGACGGACCCGACCGCCGCGGGGACATCCGGTGGATGGTTTTGGCCATCACCTCCTTGCCCACGCCGGTCTCGCCCAGGATGAGGATGTTGATGGTGCCGGCCGCCGCCTTCTCCGCGACCGCGTAGATCTCCTTCATGGGATCGGCGCCGCCCAGGGCCCCGGTCAGGTTCGCCTCGGTGTAGGTGGGGACGTCGGTCAGGGGCCGCTCGGCCGGGCGCTTGGACCGGACGTGCACGATCAGCACGGACGACCCGATCGCGATCGTTTCGCCCGACTGCACGGCCACCCGCTCCCCCCGGGCGATGGGGCGGTCCCTGACTCGCGTGCCGTTGATGCTGCCCAGATCCTCGACGAACAGCGTCTCGCCGATGGTCAGCCGCGCGTGAGACCGGGAGGCCTGCAGGTCGTCCAGCCGCACGTCGGCCGACTCTGACCGGCCGATGGTCACGGTACCGGCAGTGGGCAGGTTATAGGTCTCATACGAGCCGTTCCCGATGACCAGCAGGCGCACGCCGGGGAGGTCAGTGCCCCAAACCACCGGGTCGCCAGGAATCGTAGTCCGCTGTTTCACGCGCACCATCGCGGGGAGCCTTCCCGCGTCCGTCGGGGATGCTAGGCCCAAGGCAGGGCTCTCGGCAAGCACTGCTCACTATGTGCATCGTTGCACAACCTGAGCAGCACAAGGCGGGCCGTTGCACAGCGCCGTCACCGGGGTCGGGGGGCCTCCGCCTACCCGATCGGCCCGATGCGACGGGCTTTTGAAAACGGTCGGCCATCGGGTGTTCCCTGGAACACCTCTTGCTGAAACCCCCGGCAGGCCAGCGAGAGGAGAAAAGTTCCATGACGGCATCGCACGCTCGAACGCACGCGCACACCGAGACGGAAATCGACGAGACGGGGGAGTATCTCGACGAGCTTCGAAACGACCACCTGGGTCTGGTGGGCGGCTCGCCAGCCATGGTCGCCTTGCGCGACCTGATCCGCCGGGTGGCGCACTCGGAGCGGCCCATCCTGATCTCCGGGCCGGAGGGCGCCGGCAAGTCGCTGGTGGCGGTGGCCATTCACCGCCTGGCGCTGGGGGAGGCCGGCCTTGGCCGCCTGGTGTTCGCCAACTGCTCGGAGATCGCCGAGAAGGACCTGGAGGCCATGCTGTTCGGCTCGTCGAGCCGGGCGCCCACCGTCTCGACCGCCGACATGGTGGTCCTGGACGAGGTCGAGCTGTTGCCGCCGGCGTTGCAGGCCAAGCTGGTGCGGGCGCTGCAGGCCAGCGGAGCCGTCCAGAACGGCCGGCCCCACCTGGGGGAGGTGCGCCCGGCCCCGCGCATCCTGGCCATCACGAACCACTCGCTGTCGCGGGCCGTGCGGGAGAACACGTTCCGGGCCGACCTGCTGTACGAACTGGCGGTCCTGACGGTCCCGGTCCCGGGGCTGGACGAGCACCGCACCGACATTCCCGCCCTGGTCAACCACTTCCTGCGCCTGGAGCAGAGCGAGCTTCGGTTCTCTCCGGACGCGCTCGATTTCCTCAGCGGACGGACCTGGCGGGGCGGCGTTCGCGAGCTGCGCAGCCTGGTGGAACGGACGGTATCGCTGACCGTCGAGCCGGTGGTGGGGGCGGACTTGCTGCGCCGGCTGGTCGCGCCCGAGCCCATCGAGACGGACATCAATCACTCGCTGCAGGCGCTGGCCGAGCGGCTGCTGCGGCTGCCGGTGCGGAACAAGCTGGCGGCCGTCGAGGAGGCGCTGCTGTCCATGGCCATGGGGCACTGCGACGGCAACAAGAGCGCCGCGGCCCGCATGCTGGGGCTGCACCGCAAGGCCGTGGAGCGGAAGTTGGAGAAGTACGACCTGCGCGCACATCCGGCGAACACGGTGGAGGACGGCGTGGGGCCGCTGGGCGTGGCGAACGGAACGGGCGGGCGGTCGCGGCAGCAGGAGGAGCAGCTCGCCGGGTGAGCTGTTCCACCCCCGTCCGGCTGGGCTGGGCGGGGGTGTCGTTTTCGAGGTGGGCGGGAGGCAGCAGGGGGGGAGAGTCGGGGGTGGGCGTCGGAGAAGGGGGGAGCGCGCGCGGCGGCGGGCGAGGGGGACGGGGCAGGCCGTCGCGCGCGCTCGGACGGGGGGTGCTTTTCGGACCGGCCGGGCGCAGATCGTGTGCTACCGTTGACGGGTTTTCCAATCAGGAGGCGCACGATGAAGTGGGAGCGGCCCGAGATCGTTGAGATCGGAATGAATGCCGAGATCGGTGGATACCAGTCGGACTTTGGCGGTGGTGAGGCCCCCGGTCCGCGTGCGCCCACGGCCAAGCCCGTCAGCGAAGAGACCCGGACGCCCGACGCGTCCTGATTCGCGGTGCGCGTCCGTGTTCTCGGCTCTGCCGCCGGCGGCGGTGCGCCCCAGTGGAACTGTGGTTGCGCCAATTGCCGAGGAATGCGGGGCGGCACGATCGCGGCACAGCCGCGGCGACAAGAGTCGGTCGCCGTCAGCCCGTCCGGCGAATCCTGGCTGCTGCTGAACGCCTCGCCGGAGATTCGCGCGCAGATCGAGAGCTTTCCGGGGTTGTGGCCGCGTGAGCCGCGCCATTCCCCCATCGCCGGCATCGTGCTGACGAACGGCGATCTGGACCATGTGCTGGGACTGCTGTCCCTCCGAGAATCGCACCCGCTGACCGTCTACGCGACGGAGACCGTGCGGCGCGGGTTCACCGAGGGGAACGTCCTTTATCGCACGCTGCAGCGCTTCGACGGCCAGGTGACCTGGCGTCCCCTGCGGCTGGGCGAGGAGACGACGGCGTTCACGGAGGCGGGCACCCGGTTGGCGTTGGTGCCGTTCGCCGTGCCTGGCAAGCGCCCCATCCACCTGGAGGGGCCGAACGCCCTGGCCCCCAGCGACGAAGACAACATCGGCCTGGTGGTGCGGGCTGATGGCCCATCCGGAACGCGGACGGTCGCCTACGCGGCAGCCGCCGCGGGCTGGACGGCGGAGATGGAGCGGAGGTTCGCCGACGCCGACGCCGTCTTCTTCGACGGCACGTTCTGGTCCAGCGACGAGCTGATCGCGGCCGGGCTGGGCACGAAACGCGCCGAGGACATGGCGCACCTGCCGGTCGGCGGGGCCGAGGGGGGCCTGGCCCACCTGGCGCGGCTGCGCGCCCGGCGGCGCATCCTGATCCACATCAACAACACGAACCCGATCCTGCGCGAGGATGGTCCCGAGCGCGCCGCCGTCGTCGCAGCGGGGGTCGAGGTGGCGCGCGACGACATGGAGCTTACGCTGTGAGCGCGGGTGGGGCGAAGCCGGCTCTGCTGGGGGGCGCGGCACCGGTCGCGCCACAGCCGTTGCTGTCCCCCGAAGCGTTCGTCGAGCGGCTGCGCGCCGAGGGCGCCGCGCGATATCACGATCACCACCCGTTTCACGTGGCGATGCACGAGGGACGCCTCTCTCGCGGCGACCTGCAGCGATGGGTGTTGAATCGCTACTACTATCAGACGCGGATCCCCATCAAGGACGCGCTGATCCTGGCCAAGAGCGAGGATCCGGCCTTCCGGCGGGCCTGGATCCGGCGCATCCACGATCACGACGGCGAGGCCGAGGGGCAGGGCGGCCTGGCGCAGTGGCTGCGGCTGGCGCAGGCGACCGGTCTGGACGAGGCCGACGTGAGGAGCTGCCGCCTGGTTCATCCGGGCGTCCGCTTCGCCTGCGACGGCTATGTGACGCTGGTGCGCGAGAGCAGCCTGGTGGTGGCCGTGGCGTCGTCGCTGACGGAGTTCTTCGCGCCCGACCTGATGTCGCGACGGATCGCCGCCTGGGAGCAGCACTACCCGTTCGTGGACGCCGCCGGGCTGGCGTACTTTCGGGGCCGGGTCACGCGGGCCCGACGCGATTCGGAAGAAGCCGTCGCGTTCGTGGTGGCCGGCGCCACCACACGTGAGGCGCAGGAGGCCTGCGTGGCCGCGCTGATCAAGAAGACCGAGATCCTGTGGCACCTGCTCGACTGCGTGGCGGCAGGGTCGGGCGGCGCGGCGCCGTGAACCAGCTTCCGGGCGCCGCGCGGCCCCGGCTGGCGCGCGGGGTCCGCCTGCGGCGAGACAACGTCGCGGGAAAGTATCTGCTGCTGAGGCCCGAGCGTGGCTTCGAGCTGCGCGGGGCGGCGCTGGAGATCGTGCGCGCGCTGGAGGCGGGGCCGACGGTCGACCAGCTGATCGAGGAGCTGGCCGCGCGGCACGCGACGGACGACGCCGCGCTGGCTGCCCAGATCGGCGCCGACGTGCGCCGCCTGCTGGGTGAGCTGATCGGTGGCGGCCTGATCGAGCTGGAAGCCGGGCCGCACGGGGACCAGGGCGCCGGCGCCACCCCCGGGGCGTCGCGCGCGCCGGCGGTGGCTGGTCAGGCGCCGCGCCCTTACACCCTGGTCGCCGAGCTGACGTATCGCTGCCCGCTACGGTGCGCCTACTGCTCGAACCCGGTGCGGCTGGAAGCGATGGGGCCCGAACTGACCACGCCGGAATGGGCGCGCGTGTTTCACGAGGCGGAGGGGCTGGGCGTGATGCAGGTGACGCTGACCGGCGGCGAGCCGCTGCTGCGGGCGGATCTCGAAGAGCTGGTGAGCGCGGCCCGGGCGAGCGACCTGTACACCACGTTGATCACCAGCGGCCTGCCGTTGACGCGCGAGCGCCTGACCGCGCTGCGCGACCGTGGTCTCGACGGTGTGCAGCTGTCGATCCAGGACACCGACGGTGACACGGCAGAGCGCATCGCCGGCGTCGATGCGCTGGCCCAGAAGGCCGCCGTGGCCGGCTGGGCGCGCGAGCTGAACCTGCCCTTGACGCTGAACGTGGTGCTGCACCGGGCGAATCTGCCTCGCCTGCCCCAGTTCATCGCGCTGGCCGAGGCCTGGGGCGCCGAGCGGCTGGAGCTGGCGCACGTGCAATACCTCGGCTGGGCCCTGGCCAATCGCCAGGCCTTGCTGCCCACGGCGGCCATGATTGCCGAGGCGCGCGCCGAGGTGACGCGGGCGCGGGCCCGGCTGGGCGCGCGGCTGGAGCTGCTGGCGGTGCTGCCCGACTACTTCACCGATCAGCCGCGGGGCTGCATGGAGGGCTGGGGCCGCCGCTACGTGGTGGTCGCGCCGGATGGCCGCGCGCTGCCCTGCCATGCCGCACACACGCTGCCGGGGTTCACCTTCGATTCCGTCAGGACGCACAGGCTGGGTGACATCTGGCGGGACTCCGAGGGGTTCAACCGCTTCCGGGGCGAGGACTGGATGCCGGAGCCGTGCCGCGGCTGCGAGCGCCGGGCCATCGACTTCGGCGGCTGCCGCTGCCAGGCCTTTCACCTGACGGGCGACGCGGCGGCCACCGATCCCACGTGCACCCTGGCGCCCGCCCACGACGTGGTGCTGCGCGCGCGAGAGGCCAGCGCGGTGGCGCCGGCCAGCGAGGGCGCGACGGGCGTGATCCAGCTGCGCCGCCCGCCCGCGGTGGTGGGACGCGGCCCAGCCGGCGAAGGTGAATGAAGACCGACGCCCCGGCCGCTAGGCGGGGCCGCCTTCCGGATTCAGCATCAGCGGAGCGGGGAGGGCCAGCTCGCGCAGCCCCGCCTCGACGGTGGCGCGGTCGCCCACCACCACCACGCACAGCTTCTCGGGATCCAGGTATCGAACCGCGGCCTGGCGGACGTCGTCGGCAGTGGTCGTGGCGACGGCCGCGATGAAGCGGGTCGGCTCGTCGGCGGGCAGCTCGTACAGGCCAATGTCGGCGAAGGTGCCGGCCACTCCCGAGGCGGTAGACAGCGCCTCGGCGGTGCGATCGAACAGCGTGGCGCGCGCCTTCGTCATCTCGGCCTCGTCGATGTCGTCCGTGCGCATGCGACCGATCTCGGCCAGCGCGTCGCCGACGGCGCCCGCGGTCATCTGCGTGAACACCGACGTGCGCACGGTGAAGGACGAGGGGCGCCGGAAGGCGCTGAAGCCCGAGCTGGCACCGTAGGTGTAGCCCTTCTTCTCGCGCAGCGTGAAGTTGAGGCGGCTGGTGAACGTCCCGCCCAGCACCACGTTCAGCATGGACACCGCCGGGCGATCCGGCGAGCGGCGCGAGGAGCCCGGCCCCACGATGCGCAGCACGGTCTGCGGGGCGCCCGGGCGATCGACCATCACCAGCCGCGGCAGCGGCGGCAGGGGCGGGGTGGGCCGCGTCTCGGGCAAGGCGGCGGGCGCCCAGGCCCCGAACGCTTCTTCCAGCTCGGCCCGCAGCGTCGCCGGGTCGAAGTCGCCGGCCATGGTGATGACCGCGTTGTTGGGCCGCCAGAACTGACCGTGAAAGGCGCGAACATCCTCCAGCTGGATGGCCCCCAGCGTCGACTCCAGGCCGTCGACCGGCCGGCCGTACTGATGCTCCGGGCCGTACAGCGTCAAGGCGGTGATCAGATCGGCCACCGCCTCGGGCTGATCGCGCCGCTGCTGCAGCGACGTCAGCCGATCGTGATGGACGCGCTCCCAGTCATCGCGCTCGAAGCGGGGGCGCAGGATCACGTCAGCCGCGATCTCCAGCGCGGGGCGGAAGTCTTCGCTGGGCACCTGCAAATTCAGCTGCGCCCCGTCGCGGCCGGAGCCCACCCACAGATCGGCGCCCAGATGTTCCAGGCGCTCGGCGATCTGCATGGCGGAACGCGTGCCCGCGCCCTCGTCCATCATCTCGGCGGTCAGCGAGGCCAGGCCGGTGCGATCGAGGGGATCGTGATCGGCGCCGGTGCGCAGCACCAGGTTCAGGGCGACGATGGGGGCCGCCTCGCGGCGCACCGCGATCACGGTCAGACCGTTGGCCAGCGTGAACGCCATCGGCTTCGGCATCACCAGCGACGGGAACGGGCCCACCGCCGGCTGCTGGTGCATGTGCGGCGGAGAAACGGGCAACGCCGCGTCCGACCTGGTGTGGGCCCTCTCGGTTGTCATGGGCGTCCCGCCTTCCGGCGGTGCGGCACCGCGGGATCCTCGATGTCGTCCTCCAGCTCGGCGCCTTCGCCGTCGTCGACCTCGGCCGAGGGCGCCGTGGGATCGGGGACGATGCTCAAGGCCAGCCGATTGGTCGACACCATGTCGGCGAACGCCTGCCGCACCGACTGCGCGGTGGCGCGGTGGTACCGGGCCAGATCCTGGGCCATGCCGCCCGGATCGCCCAGCGCGTACTCGTAGTGGTTCAGCAGGTCGGCCCGCGTCTGCAGGCTGTCCAGCCCCTTGTAGTAGTCGGCCAGGTGCGAGTTGCGCGCGCGCTCCAGCTCTTCATCGGTGGGACCGTCGCTGGCCAGGCGCTCGATCAGCTTCATCGCCTCGCGCTCCACGGCCTCCAGCGACTGGCCCGGCTTCGCCGTCAGCCCCAGCCCGAACAGGCTGCCCAGGGCCTGCGAGCTCTGGTAGGCCCAGGCGTCCTGCGCCACGCGCTGTTCGAACACCAGCGTCTTGTACAGACGGCTGGACTTGCCGCCGCCCAGGATCTGCGCGGCCAGATCCAGATCGGCATCCCCGGGCGCGAACATGGCCGGAGAGTGCCACTCGACGCGCAGGCGGGGAAGCTGCACGCGATCCTTCACCGTTTCGCGGCGCTCGGCGGCCAGCGGGACCGTCGTGGCGGTCACGCGGGGCGGCGCCGGCCGGGCGGGAATCCATCCAAAGTACTTCTGGACCAGCGCGCGCGTGGCGGCCGGTTCGAAGTCACCCGCGATCACCAGCGAGGCGTTGGAGGGGCGATAAAAGCGATCGAAGAACTCCCGCACGTCGGCGACGGTGGCCGCTTCCAGGTCCTCGTGCGAACCGATCACCGGCCAGTGATAGGGGTGCGGCAGGGCGTACATGATCTCCGGGATCATCAGCTCGGCGCTGCCGTAGGGCCGGTTCTCGTAGGACTGGCGGCGCTCGTTCTGCACCACCTTGCGCTGGCGCTCCAGCTCGTCGTCGGTGATGACGACGGGCAGCGTGGCCAGGCGGTCCGCCTCCAGCCACAGGATCGTCTCCAGCAGGTTGTTGGGCCCGGTCTCGTAGTAGTTGGTGCGATCGTTGCTGGTCGAGCCGTTGTTGTGGCCGCCCCAGTTCTCCATGATCGAGTCGAAGGACGGATAGGGCGCATGCTCCGAGCCCATGAACATCAGGTGCTCGAACAGGTGCGCGAACCCGGTACGCCCCGGTTGCTCGTCCTTGGAGCCGACGTGGTACCAGATGTCCACCGTCACCAGCGGGCTTTGCCCGTCGCGGTGCAGGATCACCGTCAACCCGTTATCGAGGGTGAACTTTTCAAACGGGATGTTTAGCGTAGGCATAAAGAGCGAGGGTGACTGGGTGACAGGGCCTAACCTGGAACTGCGACGTCGGCAGGGCAGGAGACGGCGAACGACAACAGAGAGACGGCGAGCAGGTGAGGTTACAATGCCGGGACAACGCGGGCCGCGAGATCTCGACGAGTGACATACTTAGCATTCATCGGTCAAAGCGGAAACCGACGTCGGTCGAACGTTCGTCTTTTTCTCGCGGTGCTGGCGATCGCCGTCAGCTGTTGGCCCCATGAGGCGCGGGGCGACGGCGCCTTCCCGGACGCGCAAGCGGTGCTGCTGCCGCGAGATCGGCCCCAGGAGATCATCCTGGCCACCAACTTCGGCCTGGTGTTCACCCAGGACGGCGCCGCGACCTGGGCGTACACGTGCGAGTCCGACCAGACGCTGAACGGCTTCCGCTATGCGATGGGACCCCCGGTCGCGGCCGCCGGGTCGCCACCGTCGGGCGGGTCCATGACCGGCGATCGGATCTATGGCGTCGCGATGCCGCCGCCCGGCCTGCCCGTCAGCGCCGATGACGGCTGCAGCTGGACCCTGGCGGGCGGCGCGCTGACCGATCCGGCAAACCCGGCTCAGGCGTCGGACGTCTTCCCCGACCCTTCGAACGTCCGGCGCGTCTTCGCGCTGGCGGTCCCCCAGAATCCGGCCGGCGCGTCCGAATCGGTCTATCGCTCCATGGACGGCGGCCTGACCTACGCGGGGCCGCTGTACACGCCACCCGACGACGGTCAGCACCCCACCATGACCGGGATCGAGGTCTCCGCGTCTTCCTCCGGTGTGGTCTACGCCACCTGGTACGATCGGGTGGGCGATCATCCGCACCTGGCGCGCTCCACGGACGGCGGGGACTCGTGGTCGGACAGCAGCCTGGAAGATCAGCTGGGTCCCTGCAAGCCCTACCTGGCCGGCGTCGATCCCGCCGATCCCATGACGATCGTGCTGCGCTTGATCAGCGCCGACAATGCCGGGGACGCGTTCGAGGCGCTGGCGGTGACCCACGACGGCGGGCAGACGTGGACCACGCCGCTGCAGCTCGGCGGCGGGTCGTTGCAGGGCTTCGTGCGCCGGCAGGACGGGACCCTGGTGGCCATCGGCATCATGCGCCCCACCGACAACACGATGCCGACGTCGTACTTCTTTCGTTCGACCGACGGTGGGAAGTCCTTCTCGATGGACCCCTTGCCGTATCATGCGAAAGGATTGGCCGAGCGGAACGGCACGCTGTTCATGGCCACCGACAACTTCAAGGATCTGGTGGCGCTGGTCAGCTCGGACGACGGGCGATCCTGGAAGGCGCTGCTGCGCTTCGATCAGATCTCCGCGATCAAGGCGTGCGTCTACGCGACCTGCCGGGCGTCGTGCGAGCTGCTGCAGGGGTTGACCATCTTCCCCGCCGCCGTGTGCGACACGATGGAGAAGCCGCCGCCCGCGCCCCCCACCGGCGGCGGCTGTAGCTGCACGATGTTTCCCCGTCGGCAGGCCGGGTGGGCTGGGTGGGGCGGGGTCATTGTCCTGGCGCTGGTCTGGCGGCGGCGCCGCCGTCGAGCCCAGCGGAATCCCTAAAGCGACGGCCGCCCCCGGCCGAGATCAGGGACAGTGGGTATCGCCACCGTCACATCTCCGGTCGACGCCGTCCCGGCCGGGCTGCTGTCCGCCGACCTGCGGGCGCGGCTCGAGCGTTGTTCGACGTTGCCGACGATGCCGGCGGTCGCGGTCCGGGTCCTGAACCTGTGCCAGAGCGAGGATCTGGATCTGAAGCAGATAGCCGACGCCATCTGCCAGGACCCGGCCCTGTCGGCGAAGGTGCTGCGGCTGGTGAACTCTCCCGCGTTCGGCCTGCGCCAGGAGGTGCGGACCGTGCCGCACGCGCTGGCCCTGCTGGGCCTGAACGCGGTGCGGACGCTGGCCCTCTCATTCTCGCTGGTGCGCGATCTGCGCAAGGGCCAGCAGTCGGGGCTGCAGGCATACTGGAAGCGTTCCATCATCGCGGCCGTGGCCGCGCGCGAGCTGGCGAACGCGCTGCGGTTCCCGGCGCCCGACGAGGCCTTCCTGGCGGCGCTGCTGCAGGACATCGGCATCCTGGCGCTGGGGCGGGTGGCGGGCCGCGAGTACGAGGAGGTCGCCGCGCAAGCGGGCGACGACCACGATCGCCTGGCGGCGCTGGAGAGCGCGGCGTTCGGCGCCGACCACGCGGCGGTGGGCGGCTGGCTGGTGGACAGCTGGAAGCTGCCCCGCCCGTTGTGTCATGCGGTGACGCGCAGCCATCGCGCCCAGCCCGCGCTGGACAGACTTCTGCCCGACGACGTGCGCAGACTGGCGACGCTGGTGCGGCTGTCGGCGCTGGTGGCGGACATCTGGGTGCGGCGCGAGCCGGGCGAGTGCGCCACCCGCGCCCGCGAGGTGGCGTTCGCCGCGCTGAACTTCAACCCCCTGACGTTCGAGGCCGCCCTGACCAGGACCGCGGCGGCCGTCCCCACCGTGGGGGCGCTGTTCGAGCTGCAGATCGGCACCGCCGAAGAGATCACCGCCATCCTGGAGCAGGCCACGGAGACCCTGGTCATGGTGTCCTTCCGGGCCTCGCGCCAGATCGATTCTGCCCGCGAGGCGATCGACAATCTGCAAGCGAAGGCGCGCGTGCTCGAGGAGGCGTCGCAGCGGGACAAGCTGACCGGCCTCTACAACCGGGTGCGGCTGGACGCGTATCTGATGGAGGAGTGCGCGACCGCGTTGCGCTCGGGCAAGCCCCTGAGCGTCATCATCGCCGACGTCGATCACTTCAAGCGGGTGAACGACACGCTGGGGCACCAGGCGGGGGACCGCGTGCTGGTGGCGGTGGCGCAGGCCCTGGGCGGGCGATTGAGGCCGCGCGACCTGGTGGCCCGTTACGGCGGCGAGGAGTTCGTGCTGGTGCTGCCCGAGACCGACGCGGCCGGGGCGAAGGTGGTGGCCGAGCGCATCCGTCAGAAGATCGAGCTCACGCGCACCCCCGTCGACGGCGCCGCGCCCGCGGCGGTCACCGTGTCGTTTGGCTGCGCCACGCTGGCGGGCAGCCAGCTGTCGACCAGCGCCGACCTGCTGGCGCTCGCGGATCGGGCGCTGTACGCGGCCAAGCGCAACGGCCGCAACCGCGTCGAGATGGCAGAGGACGGCGCGGGCGCATCGACGCCTGACAACCCGGCGCCCGGGGCCTGCCGACCCGCCCGCTGAGCGGCGCCGTCGTCGGTCGGCTGTCGTCCCGCGATGGCGCGGCCGCCTTGTCAATGTGCGCCCGGGTGGCACATGGCTCGACACCCGCGGATGGCCGGTGTAGATTGCGCTCTTCTTTGTTCACGAAACGCACGCGCGAGGCTGGGCCCATAGCTCAGCGGTCAGAGCTGGCGGCTCATAACCGCCTGGTCCCTGGTTCGAATCCAGGTGGGCCCACGAACGAAAAGCCACCTGGAGCGTCGCGCCCGACACGAGCAGCACACGGAGGACCCGAAGTTGCGCGATCAGCTTAAGCGACTGGAAGAACTGCAGCGCCACGATGCCAAGATTCAGGAGCTCGAGAACTCACTGAAGGCGATCCCGACCAAGCTGGCCGCCACGCAGGCCGATCTGGCCCGCGTCGAGTCCCTGTTGGAGAGCGAGCGTGCCCAGCTCGCCGAGACCGAGCGTTACTACGCCTCGCAGAAGGGGCAGCTCGAGGACGAGGAGATCCAGGTCAGCGGCGCGAAGCACAAGCTGGCGCAGGCGAAGAACACGAAAGAGTACATGGCCGCCCAGCGCGAGACCGAGACCCGCCGCGAGGGCGTGGCCAGCCGCGAGGCGGAGATCGCCAAGCTGGTCGACGCCATCGAGGCGAAGAAGAAGGTCCTGGAAGAGCGCGCGGCCGGCGTGCAGACGATCCGCGACTCCGTCCAGAAGGACGTCGAGCTGGCGCAGCAGCGCACCGCCGAGATCCAGGGCAAGATCGCCGAGCTGCGCGTGGAGCGCGACAAGGTCGCCAGCGATGTGAAGCCCGACGTGCTGAAGCGCTACAGCGGCATCCGCATCCGCCGCGGCCTGGCCGTCGTGGGCGTGAAGAACGGCACCTGCCGCGGCTGCAACATGAACATTCCGCCCCAGCTGTACATCGTCCTGCAGCGCGGGGCGACCATCGAGACCTGCCCGTCGTGTCATCGGATCATCTACTGGGAAGATCTGATGAAGGACCCGGAAGAGCCCGCCGCGACCGACCAGCCGTCGTCCTAGTCGGCCGGTTCCATCCCCTTCCCTCGCCGGCGTTGATCCGTTAGGGATAGGTATGCGAATCATCTCGGGGATTGCGGTCATGGCGGCGTTTCTCCTGACGGCGTGCGGTGGTGGGGGCGGTGGGGTCAGCGGCACGCAGAAGGTCGTGGGTACGGCCAGCGCCGGTGGAGGGCCGGCCACCTATCACGATGGCGCGCTGCCCACGCCCGCGGGCGCGTTGACCGTCACCGTTCCGGCGGTGGGCATGGGCATCAACGGCGGCACGTCTTCGTTCGAGATCACTGCCTCGGCGGACATCGTGACCATCTACGCGGCGGTGGACGGGCAGACGGGGTACTGGGCCATCCCGGTGCCCGCCGGCAGCGCTGTGGCGGACGTCTTGCTGACGTTCGCGCAAGAGCTGGGCGGTCAAGCCGGCGGAACCACCGCGCTCGCCATCGTGTTCGAGGTGGCCGACGCCCTGGGCGATATCAGCGCGCCGCAATCGACGCCCACCACGATCACGGTCGTGGGCACCGGCGATGTCGAGGTGGCGCTGAACTGGACGGTGCCGAACGATCTGGATCTGCATGTCATCGATCCGACCGGCAACGAGGTGTCCTACGCCAACGCCTACGACACCACGGGCAACATCGCCCTGCTCGATCTGGACTCGAACCCGGCGTGCGAGATCGACAACATCGACGCGGAGCACATCGTGTGGCCCAAGGGCGGCGCGCCGCACGGCACGTACACCGTCCTCGTCGACAATTACGACAACTGTCAGACCGTGGCGGCCAGCTACACGGTCACGGTGCAGGTGACCGGGAAGGCGCCGCAGACCTTCGTGGGCAGCTTCCCGGCGACCGATCCCGGTAACCAGGACGAGGCACCGGGCACGCTGGTCACCACGTTCCAGTACTGACGCGCGCCAAAGATCGTCGCCCCGCCGCGCCCCGCCATCGTTATACTGACCTCGCTTCTCGCTGGAGTTGGCGAGGTGGGTCGCGACGGACCGCAAGGCTTCGTCGAGGAAAGTCCGGGCTCCGCAGGGCAGGGTGCTGGCTAACGGCCAGTCGGGGTGACTCGAAGGAAAGTGCCACAGAAAACAGACCGCCGTCGGCTTCGGCCGCCGGCAAGGGTGAAAAGGTGCGGTAAGAGCGCACCGCCCCCTCGGTGACGAGGGGGGCACGGCAAACCCCACTCGGAGCAAGACCAGTCCGGGATCGCGGGGGAAACCCCGCCGGCGTGGCCCGCGCCGATCCGATCTCGAGTCGGTCGCTCGAGCCGTTCGGCAACGGACGGCCTAGAGGAATGACACCCCCCGCGCGGCAACGCGCGGAACAGAACCCGGCTTACGGCCAGCTCCAGCGAGAAGCACCATTCGTCCAGGCGGGCGGGGACCGGAATCCCCACCGCCCAGGCCGCTCCAGCGACTCTGGGGCCGGGGAGGCTGAAGTTTTGACAGCCTGGTTTCCGTAAGCAGGCTTTCGCGCTAGACTTGGGAGTGTGAAGCTCAGTTCGTGGCCACGCGACGGAAGGGCGCTGGCGTTCGTCGTGATGGTCCTCGCTGGCAGCTGGTCGCTCTTCAGCGGCGGCTGCGATCCCGAAGCGGCGTACACGCGCCTTCCGCCCGGTGGCGGAGGCCAGATCGGCGGCGGCGGGCAGGGAGAGGCCCCCGGCAGCGGAGGGATCACGCCGGGCACGGGCGGACGCCTGGGCACCGGCGGGACCGGCGCGATCGGCACGGGCGGCGTGGTCGTCCCCATCGGAGGCGCCGGGGGCGGGACCGGCGGCAGCCCCTCGGGCGGGGCCGGTGGACACCCGCCCGCAACGGGTGGCGCCGGCGGCGGCTCGGGCGGCGGCGGCGGCGCCATCACCAGCACCGGGGGCGTCGGGAGCGGCGGCACGGCCGGCGGCGGCGCGGGCGGGCAGGTGATTGGCAGCGGCGGCACCGGGACCGGCGGCAGAGGCACCGGCGGGGCGGCGACGGGCGGCGCGGGCGGCGGTGGCAAGGGCGGCGCGGCAGGAGGCGCGGGCGGCACGGCCGCGCCGAAGATCATCAGCATCGACTTCGTGGGCGGCAAGGTGTCGGGCGGAACGATCACGCCGGCGCCAATGGCCGCGACCGAGATGGCGGGCGTCAAACCGGCGACCCACTGGAACGAGGCCGCCGGGGCCTCGTCGAGCGCAGGGCTGACGCCGCTGGTTCAATCCGACGGAACCAGCCTGACCGGCAGCAGCGTGACCTGGAGCTCGCCCGGCGACCCCAACAACATGAGCAACAATCCGGGGGTGTTCAGCGTCGGCTTCACCGACGCCGCCGGTGATACCCGCATGATGAACGGCTACCTGGATCCCTCAAACGGCTCGACGCCGGCTGCCACGGTCACGGTCAGCGGCCTGACGGGCACCTACGACGTCTATGTCTACTTCATGGCCTCCCTGCAGAGCGGAGTGACCCGCACCCACAAGATCGCCATCGGCTCGACCAGCGTGACCGTGTCCCAGACCGGGCCGACCGGCGCCACCTTCCCGGGCTACACGCAGGTCACCGCGACGGGCGGCTCCGGCAACTACTACGTCTTCAAACAGGTCACGGGCGCAAAGTTAACCTTGACCTCGACCGCCGCCACCGCCTCGGACTCCATCATGCGCGCCCCGTTGAACGGCCTCCAGATTGTCTGGCCCTGACGGCTGGTGATCGGGGCCGGGGCCTGCGTGCTAGCGTAGCGCCGTCATGGCCATCGTCGCGTGTCCCGAGTGCAAAGGCCAGGTGTCGTCTGCCGCCGCCGCCTGCCCGCACTGCGGTCATCCCATGGCGGCTGACCTCGCCGCTGCCCCCCGCCTGGCGCCCGGGCGGGTGCTCGGTCCGGAGCAGACGCTGTGGGAGGGGGTGCCGTCGATCAAGAGCCAGACCATGGCGATCACCTCCACCGCCGTGTTCGCCATGGTGATCACCGCGGCCACCGCGCTGTCCTTTCGACCGGCGCTGCACTTCATCGCCGGCATCTCGGATGGGCTGGCGAAGACGGTGGCCGAGGACGAGCACAGCCTGAAGCTGGTGATGATCCTGGCCGTGGTGCTGGCGGTGGGCGTGCGCGTGGTCAAGCTGGCGTGGCGGATCATCGCGCTGCGCAGCCAGCACTACCGCCTGTCGAACCAGCGCCTGCTGATCGAGCGGGGCGTGCTGTCGAAGACGATCACGGAGATCGACATGCGGACGGTGGACGAGATCCTGTTCAATCAGGCGCCGCTCGAGCGGCTGCTGGGGCTGGGGGACATCGTGGTGATCTCGTCCGAGCCGGGCGGGCGCAGCAACCGCGAGCAGGTGCGGCTGGTGGGCATCGCGGATCCCCGGGCCGTGCGCGAGAAGATCCGCACCGCCGCGTACGAGGCGACCGGCAATCAGGTGTTCATGCGCGCCACCTGAGCGGAGCGTCAGGGGGCGAGCACCTCGGCGCGCGAGATGCGATCCAGGCGAAACTGGCGCCGCTGGCCGCTGTCGACGTCTTCCACGTCCAGGCGTGTCTCGTGGCGATCCATGGCCACCGACACGATGCGCACCTGGCGGGTGGTCTCGATGTAGTTGCCGTCGACGTACGTGACGCGCAGGGGACGCTGCTCGAACCAGGCGCGTTCGATCTCGGCGCGCACCTCCTTCTTGCTGGGCAGCGCGGGCACACCGTGGAAGGAAAGCTCGGTCAGCCGGGCCAGCAACTCCCGCTGGGCCGACGTGGACAGCGCCGCGCGCACCTTGTCCAGGCCCGACTCCAGCGTGCCGGCGAACGGCAGCAGCCGCATGTCGATCGCGAAACGACCCAGCAAGACCAGCAGGGCGGCCTCGCGCGCCGTGAAGTTCACGGGCGGCAGCGTGTAACTCCGCTCCAGCGCGTAGCCGCCGCCGCGGCCCCGCTCCGCGGTCAGCGGCAGATCGGCGGCGCGAAGCGAGTCGAGATCCCTGTAGATCGTCCGGATGGTGACGCCGAAGCGCTCCGCGAGCTCCTCGGCGGTCACCCCGGTGCGGCGGCCGCGCAGGTACTCGCCCAGGGCGAAGAGGCGCTCGGTGCGACGCATGCGCAACCATAATACCTGACATTATGCTGTCACCCGGCCGTCCTAGGGTGTCTGTGGTCGCGCTCTGGTCTTCCACAACAACCCAAGGAGAACATTATGGAAAAGCTGAATCGTTCGAACGGCGCCGATGAGATTCTTCACCCGGGCAGCTGCCACTGCGGCGCGGTCCGCTGGCAGATGCGGTTGCCGGCCCACGTCACCGGGTCGCGCTGCAACTGCAGCATCTGCACGAAGACGGCCATGACCGGCACCTCCGGCAAGCCGGAGGCGTTCAGGCTGCTGGCCGGCGAGGACAACCTGACGATGTACGAGTGGGGCGGGAAGATCTCACGCCGCTACTTCTGCAAGACCTGCGGCGTGCACTGCTTCGCCCGGGGCCATCTGGCCGAGCTGGGCGGGAACTATGTGTCGGTCAACCTGAACGCGCTGGACGACGTCGACACCAGCACGATGCCGATGATCTACTGGGACGGCCGCCACAACAACTGGCACGCCGGCCCCCGCCCCGCGCCCTGGCCGATCGTGGCTGTCGCAGCGTGATCTTCGAAAATTGTCGGTGATGTCCGATGGACTGCGGCGTCTCGATGCTGGCAAATCAGGTCACTTCGCATGGCCTTTCGCTGCCATGGAAACTGCCCCCAGGGATCCCCCGGCCTCCGTGGCCGCGACGGCGCCGCAGGTCGAGATCAAAATGCTGTTAGGAAGCATACCGCGATCATCGGCAAGCGCCGCCAGTTGGGCGGGCGTCTGAGGCCTGTTTTCGTCAGCCAGTCCCGCCAGGCACTTGTCGACGGGAAGCCGCAGCCGCTTGATCGCCGAGACCGGCGCCCGCGCGTGCCAGGATGTTCTCGAATTGGGTTACGACCTGGGCGATGGACAGGTGCGAGGTGACTGAAATATCCGAAGCACACACGAGCGCCATGTTCATGGAGTCCGCCGGCACGCCAGCCCTGGCGAGCTTCGTCTGCGCCTCTCCCAGTTCCTTCTCAGTCGCTGGGATGCGCGAGGCTAGGTTCGCCAAGTCCTGCGGTTGAATCTGCTCGGGGGCGGCGGGAGCCGCGGGAATTCCGAACCCTCGTTCGTGGCAGTTCGTGTACTGATCGTCTTCCGACATGGCCCGGAAGTCTTCATCGGAGTCATCTTCGATGCATCCGATGAACTCCGCCAGGAGTGCACTCTGACACGCTAATGGCTTCACAGAGGACCGTTGCAGGGCCGCCCTGCTGGCGGCCATTCCAGCATCAAGCCCTTGGATGTGGTGCTTCAGGTTGTTCAGGACCCGCAGATCGGTCACGCGATACTTCGCCGAATACGCCCGCTCTTGCTGGATGCTCTTCTCCGCCTGCACCTTGGCGGCACCATAAAGACATAGGCGGGCCGACGCGTCTATCCGATCGGTCTGCGGGGTCGGTTGAAAGTCTTCTTCGGCGGCCGCCGCCCTCGATGCGATCAGCATCAGCGCGACGAAGACGATCGTCCGGCGGGTCGCCATGGCGGGAATCAGTTCAGGCACGGGTGCAGTTCTCTTCGTCAGAAGCTGACGAAAATAAAGGCGAATTCCCCGCCGGAGCGAGCATCGTTGAGCAGAGCAGCAGGGCTGAAGGCCCGGCTGGACACGCCATCCCGGACGCGGCGACGTGTTCGCGATGTCGGGCATGTAGGTAGGGACACCGGCTGATCGGCGTCGGGTCGCTACGCTGGGGACGCGCTCAGGCGGCGCTGGCGCGGCCGCGCTTGGCCGGCGCGGCGGCCGTCAGCATGGGGGCCAGGAACTGCCCGGTGAACGAGCCGGGCACGCGCGCCACCTCTTCCGGCGTGCCGGTGGCGACGATCAGGCCGCCCTTGCTGCCCCCCTCGGGGCCCACATCGATGATGTAGTCGGCCACCTTGATGACGTCCAGGTTGTGCTCGATGACCAGCACCGTGTTGCCGGCCTCCACCAGGCGCCCCAGCACCGCCAGCAGCCGGCGCACGTCCTCGAAGTGCAGGCCCGTGGTCGGCTCGTCCAGCAGGTACATCGTCTTGCCGGTGTCGCGCTTGGCCAGCTCGCGCGCCAGCTTGATCCGCTGGGCCTCGCCGCCCGACAGCGTGGTGGCGGACTGTCCCAGCGAGATGTACCCCAGCCCCACGTCCTGCAGCGTGCGCAGGATGTTGTTCAGCTGGCGATGGTTCTCGAACAGCTTCAGCGCGTCGGACACGCTGGTGTCCAGCACCTCGGCGATGTTCTTGCCTTTCCACTGCACGCGTAGCGTCTGCTCGTTGTAGCGGTGGCCGCGGCACACCTCGCAGGTGACGTAGACGTCGGGCAGGAAGTGCATCTCGACCTTGCGCACGCCGTCGCCCTCGCACGCCTCGCAGCGCCCGCCCTTCACGTTGAAGGAGAAGCGTCCCGGCTCGTAGCCCGAGGCGCGCGCCTCCGGTGTCTGCGCGAAGATCTCGCGGATGTGATCGAAGGCCTTCGTGTAAGTGGACGGGTTGGAGCGCGGGGTGCGGCCGATGGGCTGCTGGTCGATGTCGATGACCTTGTCGATCTGCTCGACGCCGCGGATGCCCTTGTGCAGGCCCACCTGGTCATAGCTGCCCAGCAACTTGCGGCGCAGCGCCGGGTGCAGGATGCCGTTGATCAGCGACGACTTGCCGGCGCCCGAAACGCCCGTCACCGCCACCAGCACGCCCAGCGGCACGTCCACGTCGACGTTGCGCAGGTTGTGCTCGCGCGCCCCCTCGATCTTCAGATAACCGGTCGGCTTGCGGCGCTCGGCGGGGATCTCGATCCGCTCCACGCCCGACAGGAACCGCCCCGTCAGCGACTTGGGGTTCGCCTTGATCTCGGCGGGCGTGCCCTGGGCGACCGCGTGGCCACCCAGCCGGCCCGCGCCCGGCCCGAAGTCGACCACGAAGTCGGCCGCCTCGATCGTCTCGGCGTCGTGCTCGACGACGATCACGCTGTTGCCCAGATCGCGCAGCCGCCGCAGCGTCGCGATCAGGCGCAGGTTGTCGCGCTGGTGCAGGCCGATCGACGGCTCGTCCAGCACGTACATGACGCCGGAAAGCTCGGACCCCAGCTGCGACGCCAGCCGGATGCGCTGGGCCTCGCCGCCGGACAGCGTGGCCGCCGCGCGGTCCAGGGTCAGGTACTCGAGGCCCACGTCCAGCAGGAAGCCCAGCCGCGCGTTGACCTCCTTCAAGATCTCGCCGGCGATCTGGGCGCGGGCGCCGGTCAGGCCCAGCGACTGGAAGTGGGCGTTGGCGGCGGCCACCGTCATCGACGTGACCTCGACCATGGTCTTCTCGGCCAGCAGCACGGCCCGCGACTCGGGGCGCAGGCGGGCGCCGCTGCAGGCGCGGCACAGCTGCTCGCGGAAGTACTTGCCGTACCACTGCCGCGTCACCTCGGAGGTGCTCTCCTGCATGCGCTTCTTGATGGTGTTGACGACGCCGGCGAAGCGCATGGCCCACGAGCCGCCCCCGTGCTTGCCCTGCCACTTCACCGCCACGCGCTTGTCGCCCGAGCCGTACAGCAGCACCTCGCGCTGGCGCGGGGTCAGCGCCTTCCAGGGCTTGTCGAGCGGGATGCCGAACTCGCGCGACACCGCGGCGGCCACGTTCGCGGTCCAGCCGCTGTCACGGCCGGCCCGGTCGCCCCACGGCTCGATGGCGCCGTCCTCGACGGAGAGGTCCTGGTTCGGGACGATCAGGTCGGGGTCGATCTCCAGGCTGCTGCCCAGGCCGTTGCAGTCGACGCACATGCCCAGCGGGCTGTTGAACGAGAACGACTGCGGCGACAGCTCGGGCAGGCCCACGCCGCACTTGGGACAGGCGCGGGCCTCGCTGTAAGCGCGCTCCTGCGCCTCGCCGTCGACGGCCACCAGGATGGACCCGCCGCCCACCTTCACCGCCGTCTCCACCGAGTCGCTGATGCGGGCGCGCTCGGCGGGATCGATGGTGATGCGGTCGATCACGATCTCGATGGTGTGCTTCTTCTTCTTGTCCAGGGCGGTGACGTCCTCCAGCCGCTGGATCAGCCCGTTGATGCGCACGCGCACGAAGCCGGCCTTGCGCGCGTCCTCGAAGACCTCGCGGAACTCGCCCTTGCGGTTCTCGGCCTTGCGGGCCATCAGCACCGCCTTGGTCTTGGGCGGCAAGGTCATCAGCTCGGCCACGATCTCGGCGGCCGAGCGGGCGGTCACCGCGCCGCCGCACAGGTGGCAGCGCTGCTCGCCGGCGCGGGCGTACAGCACGCGCAGGTAGTCATAGATCTCGGTGACGGTGCCCACCGTCGAGCGCGGGTTCGACGACGCCGACTTCTGCTCGATGGCGATGGTGGGCGACAGGCCCCGCAGCTGCTCGTACTTCGGCTTCTCCATCTGGCCCAGGAACTGCCGGGCGTACGACGACAGCGACTCGACGTAGCGGCGCTGGCCCTCGGCGTACAGCGTGTCGAACGCCAGCGACGACTTGCCCGAGCCGGACACGCCCGTGAACACGACCAGCTGCCGCTTCGGCACCTGCAGGTGCTCGATGTTCAGGTTGTGCTCCCGCGCGCCCCGGACGACGATGAAGTTCGGCTCGTCTCCGATGCGGCGTTCGGCGCTGAGCACCGTGTCGGCGGACTTGTTCGTGCTACGCGTGCGGTTCACGGCGGGGCAGTCTAGCAGGTGGGTCAAGGGATGATTTGCCGGCGCAACCGTCTAGCGTACCCACGTCCCGACCGCTGATTGCGCGGGGGGTGTCCCCGAGTTCCCGCGCGCGCAGGCGCCAGCTTCTTGCCTTCGGCGCGCGGCGATCGGGTGCGATGTCCGGTCCTGTCCCACCCCGTGGTCGGCAAGCGCGGCGGACGATTTGCGGACGCTCTCCGTCTATTGTTCGCCTGTCGCAGTTGGGCTAAGACGGAAGACACTCGCTTATTCCTATGTCGACGCGCAGAAACAGAGATCGCAGGCGCCGGGACGTCGATGTCCCGGCCGAGCGGCGCGGCACCGGAGCCGACCGCCGTGTTCACACCCGGGTGATGGTCGACATCGAAGTCGACTACAAGAGCGCGGACACCTTCTTGTTCGCGTACATCACGGACATCAGCGCGATGGGTATCTTCATCCGCACCAACGCCCCCGAGCCGCCCGGCACGCTGCTGAATCTCAGCTTCACGCCACCCGGCGGCGGCCCCCAGCTGAACCTGGAGGGCCGGGTCATGTGGATCAACCCGTTCCGTCCGGGCAGCTACGACAACATCAATCCGGGGATGGGCGTCCAGTTCGTCGATCTCACCGCGCCCCAGCGCGAACAGATCGTCCAGATGGTCCGCACCTTCGCTTACCTCAGCGACGACGACGAGCCCAAGGGCAATTCCTGACGGCCAGGGGAGGCATCCGCCGCCCCACCGCCCCGCGCTCGCGGCGGATGGAAGCGGGCTGCGGCGGGCCGAAAGGGTGCCATTCGTCCTGGCACCCGGCCGGCGCTCCCTGACGACGCGTTGTTCGTCGTCCGGCGTGGGGGCGCATGACCTTTGTGAACCGTGCCGGGGGCGCGGTGACTCTCTGATCGGCGAACCCCGCTCGTAGCGGAAGGAGCTTCGGCCATGCGAACCAGAAGTGCGCGCGCCTCGATGGTGATCGGTTATCTCGGTGTGGTGTTCGCTGGATGCGGCGGGGCGGTCAGCCCGCAGGCGAAGCGGCCCGAGAGCCCCGCGGCGGAGCCGGCCCGGCCGGCGGTGGTGACCCAGGAGGTGCCGCTGGTGGCGGGCCCGTCGCAGGCCGCCGGGAACGACATGTTGTGGAACAGCACGTTCGACGCGCCCCACCTGCGTCCCTGGAGCCTGACCTTCGATTCGCCCCGGCTGGGCCACGGGGCCGTGACCGACGGCGAGCTGTGCGTTCGGCTGGACAGCGGCGGCGCGAACAGCTTCGACGTGGCGCTGCGGCAGGGGCCCGTTCAGCTGTCGCCCGGCCACACCTATCAGGTTCGCTTCCGGACCCATGCCACGGCCCCGACCCGGATGCGGGCCAAGGTGGCGGGCGTGGGCGCCGCCGCGCCGGTCTACTGGGTGGCGGAGGCGGCCGCGGAGACGTCCCCCCAGACGTACACGGCCACGTTCACCGGCACGGCCGCCGACGAGAGCGCCGAGCTGGCGGTCGAGCTGGGCGGCGGGCTGGCCGGCGCCACCCCGCTGACCGTCTGCCTGGACGACATCGAGCTGAACGACCCCGCCTTCGAGCCGCCGGCCGAGCGCACGGCGCGCGTCGAGCTGCCCAAGGTGAGGGTCAATCAGGTGGGCTATCTGCCCGGGTTCGCCAAGACCGCCACCCTGGTGACGGCGGCGGACGGTCCCCTCGAGTGGCAGCTGCTGGACCACAAAGGCAAGGTCGCCGCCAGCGGCAAGACGCGGCCGTTCGGAGACGATCGGTCGTCTGGCGAGCACGTCCAGCAGATCGATTTCTCGTCGGTGCGCGCCGAAGGGACGGGCTGGAAGCTGAAGGTCGGCGCCGACGAGAGCTACCCGTTCGCCATCGGCGGCGACGTCTACCGGCGCCTGAAGTACGACGCCCTGTCGTTCTTCTATCTCCAGCGCAGCGGCGTCGACATCAAGATGCCTTACGCCGGCTCGCCCGCCTACGAACGTCCGGCCGGCCACGTCGGTGACAAGAGCGTGCCCTGCGTCGCCTTCGCGCCCTGCGCCTACACGGTCGACGCCAGCGGCGGCTGGTACGACGCGGGAGATCACGGCAAGTACGTGGTCAACAGCGCCATCAGCGTCTGGACGCTGCAGAATCAGTACGAGGCGCTGGCGCGCTTCGGCGGCACCAGCGCCGACTTCGCCGACGGGAAGATGAAGATCCCGGAGGCGGGCAACGGCCGTCCCGACCTGCTGGACGAGGCGCGCTTCAATTTGGAGTTCATGCTGAGGATGCAGGTGCCGGCCGGTCAACCGCACGCCGGCATGGCCCACCAGCGCATCCACGGCGAGAAGTGGTCGGACCTGCCGACGATGCCCGACCAGGATCGCATCAAGCGCTTCGTGCACCCCGTCAGCACCGCGGCCACCTATGACCTGGCGGCCGCTGCCGCGCAGGGGGCGCGCGTCTGGCAAAAGCTGGATCCGGCGTTCGCGGCCCGCTGCTTGACGGCCGCCGAGACGGCCTTCGCGGCCGCCAAGGCCAGCCCCATCATCTACGCCGAACCGATCGGCCAGGGGGGAGGCGCCTACGGTGACGGCAACCTGACCGACGAGCTGTACTGGGCGGCGGCCGAGCTGTTCGTCACCACCGGCAAGCCGCTCTACCGTGACGAGCTGACGCGCTCCCCGCTTCATCGCGCCCAGTCGATCGAGGCCACCGGGGGAACGCTGGGGTGGGATCACGTGGCGGCCCTGGGCAAGATCTCGCTGGCCGAGGTGCCCAATGGGCTGGGGGAGGCGGCCGTGGCGGAGCAGCGGCGCGGCCTGCTGATCGCCGCCGATCGCTTCCTGGCCAACCTGGACAAGCGCGGCTACCGGATGCCCGCCGCGTCGGACAGCACGTACATCTGGGGCTCGAACGGGGGGGTGATGAACGCCGGCCTGCTGCTGGGGACAGCGTACCTGCTGACGAAGGACGTCAGGTACGCGAACGGCGCCATCGATTGCATGGACTACCTGCTGGGCCGCAACCCGCTGGCCAAGAGCTACGTGGCGGGCTACGGCACCAATGCCCTGCGCAACCCCCACCACAGGGTGTGGGCGCACCTGAAGAATCCCGCGTTGCCCGAGGCCCCTCCGGGCGCCGTCTCGGGCGGACCGAACTCGATGCTGCAGGATCCCTACATCCGGAAGCTGGGCATGTCGGGGTGCCCGCCGCAGACCTGCTACGCCGATCACATCGAGTCGTACTCGACGAACGAGGTCGCCATCAACTGGAACGCCTCGCTGGCCTGGGACGCCGCCTTCCTCGACGACCTCGCCCACTCCCACCGCGCGCCCTGAGTCGCTCCGTTCCGCTTACGCGCGAGGGCGGGCGGGCCCAGAGGGTTCCCCCCCTCGGGGCGTTAGATGTGGAACCCTCAGAGGGTTCCACGCCTCCCGCGATGAGGCCGGTCGAGCAAAGCTCGCCCGTCCTCGACGCGATCCTACGTCGGCGGTGCTCGGGTCCCTACGGGACCCTGCGCTCCGGCGACACGTCTCGCCCTCCTATTCGGGCTGGCATCCGGCCCCGCGACGGGGCCGGAGCGCCATCATAGGCCCCTCGGGAGGGAACCCTCTGGCCCCGCCCGCGCTCGATGCTATCGCTTCACTACGCTCGGGATTTCTACAAGCAACAAAGGCGGCAGCGTCCCGATCGAGGGACGTGTCCGGATGATCAGAGTTCGCGTCCGACCCCAGCGATCGTGCTCGATGACCGAGCTGGATGGGCTAATCCGGAAAGTTCGAAGCCGAATAGCGCTGTTTGATGCCTGAAGAACTATCGAGCGTAGTGAAGCGCTAGCACTGAGGGCGTCAGCGGAACGATCGCGTCGAGGACGGGCGAGCTTAGCTCGACCGGCTCATCGCGGGAGACGTGGATCCCTGTCAGGGTTCCACACCTGATCACCAGTTACTTGATCTCGACGTCGCCCACGTACAACCGGTCGGCGCCGTCGTTCGGGCCTTGCGTGATGTGCAAGCGCTTGCCTTCGCCGCCGGGCCAGAAGCCGAAGTAGATCTTGTAGGTCCCGGCGGGCGTGGTCATCAGCGGGGCGTCGATGTCGTAGACGTCGCGGATGTACTCGCCGGGCAGCCAGTTGGCGGTGGGGAACGCCTTGCCGACGGGATCGTGGTCGCCGTTGAGGCGGGGCGAGGCGGGACCATCGACGTGGATGAAGATCTTGTAGCCGGGCGGCACCTTCGCCTTGGCGCGGAAGATCAGCTCCACCGAGACCTTGCCGGGGCGCCGGATGGTCTCGGGGAAGTTCGCGCCCACCGCCTCGATGGCGTCGCCGAAGGTCGCCGACAGGGGCACGCGCCAGGTCCAGGGCGGCTTCTCGGCGGGGTTCCACTGGCCCCCGTTGTTGGCCGGGCTGGTGGGGGCCACCCACACGTACTTCAGCAGCGGGTTCTCGTCCGGCTCGCCCGCCTCCAGCTGGTTGCTGAGCAGCAGGAAGCGTGACGACTTGCCGCTGACGGCGTAGTACGGCGCGTGCGCGACCCTCAGGGCCGTGTCCAGGGGCGCCAGCTCGTCGGTCGGCACCAGCGCGAACACCCGGCCAGGCTCGCGCAGAAAAGCCACCAGGCGATCCTGCGTGGGCAGCTCGATCATCGAGAGCCCCGAGTAGAAGCCAGTGCCCTTCCCCTCGATGTGGTAGCGGCCGAACTTCTCGCCGTGGCGGCCGTACTTCGCGTACGACTCCATCATCGGCTTGAACGACAGCTGCGTGGACAGCCTGGGCACCAGGACCTGCGTCATCCAGAAGCCGAACACGATCGACAGGGCCACCGCCGCCTGCAGGCCCCAGCGCCCCGCGCGCACGCCCTGCTTTTCCGCGAAGCGTAGCCAGGCCGGGGCGGTGGTCAGCGCCGGACGGGCCACCTTTCCCAGCGCCTTTCCACGCGCCGCCAGGCCGGCGTAGACGCCCGCCGCCACCAGCGCCCCGAACGCCAGGAAGGTGTTGCCCACCGTGATCGAGGGGGGCCACTTCACCTTCTCGCCCAGCAGGTGAACGGAGACGAGATCCTCGGGCGACTGGAACAGATCGCGCGCCAGCACCAGCGTGCCGGTGGCGATCAGCAGGCCGGTCACCGGCTCGGCGCGGTTGCCCTCCAGGGCCTCGTCGATGAACGCGCCCATGGCCAGGCCCAGGGCCGGCAGCGCCGCGAACCGGCATTCCCCCAGCACCAGCACCAGCAAGGTCGACAGCGCGAAGCCCAGGCCGGCGAACAGCAACAGGTAGGTCTGGGCGAACGCCAGCCGCCGGTTGGTCCGCAGGCCGTCCTCGTCATCCAGCCGGATCAGCGGGCGACCCAGCGCGAAGAAGGCCACCGCGCTGAACGGGAACAGGCCGAAGCCCAGCTGTTTGATCAGGTACTCGAACGTCGTGCCGGGCGGGCCGATGCGGGGCGTTCCCCCCCACAGGGCCGAATACTCGAAGCTCTGGCGGTGCGACGCCGCCAGCGCCAGCGCAGCGACGGCCAGCAACGCCAGTCCCAGCAGCGGCCATTGAGCGCGCTTCCGGAAGGTCGACCCGAACGTCGTGCCTGCGGGAAGGTCGGGACCGGCCCCGGTGGGCGCCAGGGTGCCGGTTCCGTCGGTGGCCGCGGCCCCCGCCAGGGGAACGGTGACCGCGGGAGGTCCTTCCGCGGCGCTGCTTGAGGTGCCGGTCGCCTCGACGGGCGGAGAAGAAGGGGGGGCAGCGGCCGCGGGCACATCGGCTGGGACCGCCTGGACCTCGGCGGGCTGAACCTCGAGGGTCAGGCAGACCACGACGGCCAGGACCAGCGCCAGGCAGGGCAGGGCCACGCCGATCACGGCGCCCCCCGAAGCGTAACCGACCAGCAGCCCTAGCAGCCCCCACCCCAGATCACCGGCGCGCCGCCGCCCGTCGGCAGGCCAGGCCCAGCGGCCCAGCGCGCCCAGGGTCAGCGCCAGCGCGGCCACCAGCGGCATGTCGGTGGTCACCTGGCGGGCCGACAGCGCGAACAGCGGTGTGGCCCCCAGCACCAGCACGGCGATCAGGGCCGCGCGACGGCGAAACAGACCCAGCCCTGCCCAGTACACCGCCATCAGCGCGGCGATGCTGGTCAGCGCGCTGAAGAGGCGGACGCCCAGCTCGGTGGCTCCGAACAGCTTCACCCCCACCGCGCGCATCAGCGGGATCAACTGCGCGGTCGCCAACAGCTCGAACGCCTTCCCGGCGGTCAGGCCGTCCGCGGTCACCCGGGCTTGCTCGGCCAGCGTCAGCTCCCAGGGCTCCCACAGGCCGAACGCGGTCAGGCGAGGCAACGCGATCGCGACAGAGAACAGGAGAGCCCAGGCCCAGGCGGGAACGCGGCGGAGTCTGTCCACGACGAAGCGTGGACAATAGCCCCCCACCCCCCGGGCGTCTACCGGAGGCGTGGCTCGGGGGTCCTGTCGGGACGGCCTGGCCGCCGTGTGGGGCATTTCCCCCGAGGTGCGGACGAGCACGCGAGTCAAGGAAATGTCGCACGTGACCGATGTGGTCGGTCCATGCGTGGGTTCTCGACAGCCGTGCTGGTCTCCTGCCTGAGCGCTTTCGTCGCCGGTTGTGGCGTCGAGAAGGTCGTGGGTACGGAGGGTCCGGTGGGCAGCGCCGGGGCCGGAGGCGATGCTGGCGGCGCGGGTGCGGGGGACGGGGCGGGAGGGCAGGGGGCGAACGGGGGCCCGGGCGGCATGGCTGGCGAGGGAGCGGGCGGCATGGCCGGCGAGGGCGGGGGCAACGGCGGAGCGGCCATGACCGGAAGCTCCGGTGGCACCGCTGGCCGGGCGGCCGCGCCGGGGGGCGGCGGCGGCGGTGGTGGCTACGCCGGCGGATCCCCGGCTGCAAGCGGAGGCGGAAACGGCTCGGGCGCGACGAGCGGCTCGGGCGCGACGAGCGGTTCAGGCGCGACGAGCGGTTCAGGCGCGACGAGCGGTTCGGGCGCGACGAGTGGTTCGGGCGCGACGAGCGGTTCTGGTTCGACGAGCGGTTCTGGTTCGACGAGCGGCTCGGGCGCGACGAGCGGTTCGGGCTCGACGAGCGGTTCGGGCGCGACGAGCGGTTCAGGCTCGACGAGCGGTTCAGGCTCGACGAGCGGTTCGGGCGCGACGAGCGGTTCAGGCTCGACGAGCGGTTCAGGTTCGACGAGTGGTTCAGGCTCGACGAGCAGCTCGGGCTCGACGAGCGGTTCGGGTTCGACGAGCGGTTCAGGCTCGACGAGCGGTTCAGGCTCGACGAGCGGTTCAGGTTCGACGAGCGGTTCAGGCTCGACGAGCGGTTCGGGTTCGACGAGCGGTTCGGGTTCGACGAGCGGCTCGGGCTCGACGAGCGGTTCGGGTTCGACGAGCGGTTCGGGCTCGACGAGCGGTTCAGGCTCGACGAGCGGTTCGGGGGCGACGGCTGGTTCCGGTGCCGGCACGGGTTCGGGCGGCACGGGGGTGGTCGGCGGCAGCGGTGGCGCTGGCGGCGCCACCTCCGGCAGCGGCGGCACCACGACGGGCGGCACCGGCAGCGTGACGGGAACCGGCAACACGACCGTTCCCGGAACGGGCGGCGCGGGCGCGGTCTCGAGCGGCGGCGCCACGGTCACGGGCAGTGGCGGCAGCGCCGACAGCGGGGGCGTGACCGGTACCGGCAACACGACGGTGATCGGCAGCGGCGGCAGCGGCGGCAGCGTGGCAGCGTCCAGCGGCGGCGCGCCCGTGATCGGCAGCGGCGGCAACGTGGCGGTGTCCAGCGGCGGCGGGCCCGACCCGGGCACGGGCGGCGCGGTGCCCACCTCCAGTGGCGGCGCGCCCGACCCGGGCACGGGCGGCACGGTCGTGAGCTCGAGCGGTGGTGCCACGGTGCCCGGTTCTGGCGGCGTGGACGGGGCGGCGGGGGCGCCGGCGGCGGGCGGTGACAGCGGCGGCGGCGCGGCGGGCACTGCCGGGTTGTCGGGCAGCGGCACCTGCGACGATCCGTACATGATCGCCACCGACGTCGCCCACACCGACATCACCGTCGATACGGCTACCGGCCGTACACACGACCTCGATCTTCCCTGCGCCCAGAACAGCACGACCGTGGTGCTGTCATTCATCCTGACCGAGTCGCAGCTGGTGTACGCGGACACCTTCGGCGCCGGCTGGAACACCGCCCTGTTCTTCGCCGACAGCTGCGACGCCAGCGCACCGGCGCAGGGCGGCCCCGGAACCAGCGTCTGCAGCGACGACGCGTGCGGGACCAACGAGTCCCAGGCGGTCGCCGTGCTCGGTTACGGACAGCACTACCTGGTCGTCAGCGGCGCCAGCGGCGCCAGCGGGACCGTCACCGTGCACTTCCAGCACACCCTGATCGGCAATGGGCCTTTGACCCTGTTGCCCGCGGGCTCGGGCACGGTGTCCGGGACCACCGGAGGCGTGGGAGCGTCGAATCAGTGCCAGGCCTCTGCCCCCGACAACAGCTACTGGTGGGTGACCTGCCCCAGCTTCGCCGGCGGCACCTTCCGCGCCAGCACCTGCAACGGGGCTTCGTTCGACACCGTCCTCGCCATGAACGTGCCCCGTTCGGGGACCAGCATCTGCGCCGACGACGATCCCAGCTGCGGCGTGCAGTCGACGGTCAGCACGAACCTGGCGCCGGGGGCCGGCCTTCAGGTGTTGACCGTAGACGGCAACACCGGCGGCAACTGGGGTCCCTACACGCTGACGTACACGCGCCCTTGAGCGCACGGCGCGGCCGGCACCGGCGGCGGACGTAGCCCTTCAAAGAGCGGCGCCCCGCGGTGAACTTCCGTCGGCACCACGCGCGGAAAACGCGCCGTGCTGGAACGACGGAAATAGATCCCGTGTCGCCCCTTAACCTTTTTCGGGCGAGTGCCGAAAGACTTCCCGTTACGGATCCGCCCCGGACGTGTGTTCGACGGCCGGCTCGGGCTCCCCTTAACCAGGACGTATCCCTTACGCCCTGAACACGATGGCCGTTCATGGAGGATCACAGAATGTTCGCAAATAGAAGGGTACTTGGGCATCTAGCGCTCGGACTGACGTTATTCGGGGCCCAGGCCTGCGAACAGTCGTCCAAGACGGAGACCGTCGGCGGTGACGTACCGGCCGGCGAAGTGGGCTTCGAGCAGACCAGCTTTCCGCTGATCACCGCGGGCTGCGTTTTGAACGCCGGCGCCTCGTCGGTCACCTTCACGCTCGGCGCCAACGAGTCGCTGTACATGTTCAAGCGGGCCGCCGACGGCCAGGTGGTCGCGAACGCCAACCTGAGCACGAACGCCAGCGCCGAGTGCGCCTTCCCCACGACCTATCGCGTGACGGTGAACAACACCGCCTCCACCAACACCCACAAGGTGCTGTTCGACTTCGTCGGCGGCACGTTCGGCATGGCCACCGCGGCCTCGACCGGCACGGGCACGAACCCCGGCCCGAACCTGGTCGTCAACCTGACCGGCACGGGCAACACCGTGAAGATCCGCGGCACCTCCAACTGGGAGGTCTACACCTTCGGCACGATCAGCGGCACGTCGTTCGGGTCATTCAACGTGGGCACGGCGACGGCAGCCCCTTCCGCGGCGCGCACGTTCCCCGACCTGTCGATGGTCGGCGTGCAGAACCTGGCGGTCGCCACGGGCGCCGGCAACGACGTGATCACCGGCCAGGGCGGCACCCCCATCGGCGCCAGCTCGCTGCCGCTGGACGGCACCATCGGCTTCGACGTCTACGGCGGCGACGGCAACGACACCATCACCAGCGGCGCGGCCAGCGTCGGCATGGTGTCGAACAACCTGTACGGCATGGCCGGCGACGACTTGTTCATCCAGCAGTCGGCCAAGGCCCACGACAACATCTTCGGCAGCGACTCGGGCGGCGCGGCGGACAGCGACACGGTCGACTACAGCGCGCGCACGAACCCCATCTCCGTCACCATGGGCGACGACGCCCTGATCGGCGTCACCTCGATGGGCAGCGTGGCCTGCGCCAACAAGGCCGGCACCGCCGACCATGACCGGTTCATCGTGAACGACGGCACGCACGCCGCCGTGACCTACGAGTTCCAGAAGACGGCCGTCACGGCCTCGACCGGCTCGATCACCACCGACGTCCAGGCGAGCTACGCCAACAACGAGACCTTCACGCTGGATGATGGCGTGCACACGCCCATCACCTTCGAGTACAGCGTGGACGGCACCTACGTCGCGACCTCTGGCGACACCACCATCGACATCAGCGGCGCCACCAGCGCCAACGACGTGGCGCTGCTGACCTACGCCGCCATCAACGCGGCGGCGGGCCCCAGCTTCACCATCGCGGCGACCACCCCGGGCGCCACCGCGGTCATCGCGCTCAGCAACCCGGCTGGCTACAACACGACCATCGCGACCAGCGCCAGCCCCGCCAACGTCGTCAGCAGCTTCATGGGCGGCGCCTCGTTCGCCCTGACCTCGCCCAGCAACGTGCGCGTCAGCATCAGCAGCGGCTCGATCGTCACCGCGCTGGACGTCTGCACGGCCCTGTGGAGCGCCATGAGCGGCACCATCCCCACGGGCGTCTCGACCACGCTGAACAGCGGCAGCAGCTCGGTGCTGCTGGCCATCACCCCGGCGGCCTTCAAGCCGGCCGGCGCGGCCATCACCAAGACGACCGGCGCGTTCACGGTCACCGACTTCTCGGCCGGTACCGCCAATGGCGCGAATGACGGCGAGTCGGGCGAGACCGACTCGATCTCCAACACGGTCGAGAACGTGGTGGGCGGCTCGGGCAATGACGTCCTGGACGCCTCGAAGTCGACGCTGTCCACGCACATCCTGGTCGGCATGCTCGGCAACGACACGCTGATCGGCTCCAGCCTGGCCGACACGCTGTGGGGCGGCGCGGGCGACGACATCCTCCAGGGTGGCGCGGGCGTCGACATCCTGAACGGCGGCGACGGCAACGACACCATGCAGGGCGGCACCGGCAACGACACCATCGACGGCGGTGGTTTCAACTGCCAGGTCATCCCGGCGACGCAGCCCGCTTCGCCGAACCCCGCAGTGCCGGCGACCACGTCCTGCTCGACGGCGGCCTCGGCCAAGTCGACGGTGGTCGGCGTGAACCCGGGCGTCAACACCCTGGACTACTCGGATCGCTCCGTCACCGTGACGGTCGATCTGACGAACCTGGGTGCCTCCGCCTCGGTGACGGGTGTGACGGGTGAGAAGGACGTGGTTGCCTTCGCCTCCGGCACGACGGCCCCGTACTCGGTGCAGTACCTGCGTGGTGGCTCGGGCAACGACACCCTGACGGGTGACGGCCTGGCCAACATCATCTGGGGCGGCGGCGGCGACGACATCATCGCCGGTGGTGGCGGCAACGACGCCATCTACGGCGAGGGTGGCAACGACACCATCCACGGTGACTCGGCCACGACGTTGCCGGCCGGTCAGGTCGCGGGCGATGACTTCATCTCCGGCGGTCCTGGCACGAACACCCTGTTCGGCGATGCCGGCAACGACCTGATCGACAACACGGCCGGCACGGCGGCCGGCTCGATCGACTGCGGCCTGGGTGACTCCGACGTGGGCATGTCGTCGGGCTTCACCGACACGCTGACCGCCTGCGAGCTGTAATCCCGCTCGGTCTTCGACCGAACTGCTGAACCAAGAGAGCGCCGGCCGCAGTGATGCGGCCGGCGCTTTTTCTTTGTCCGCCGTCGGCGCCGGAAGCGGCGAGCTGTTTCGGAAAGTGCCCTCATGAAATCCGGAATGGCACCGATGCTGAGGAATCGATGGCGCCGCGCCCGACCAGACTGCTTGCCCACCTGCTTCTGACTGGCGCTGTTCTTGGTTGCGGGGTCGCCAAGCCTGACGACACGGGCGGCGTCGATCCGGCAGGGGGCGTGCCCGACGTGGGGGGCGGCCTGGGACGGGGGACGGGGGGCGGCGGCTCCCTGGGCGCCAGCGGCGGCGCCGGGTCTGTCGGCGGGGAGGGCGGGGGCGCCGTGGGTGGCACGACCGGGGTGTCCAGCGGTGGTTTTCCGGGCGGCGCAGGCAGCGGTGCCGGCGGCGCGATCGCCACCGGTGGTTCGACCCCCGGCGGCGGCATGACCGGCACGGGCAGCACCGCCGCGACCGGGGGGCGTGGCGGCGGGGGCGCTGCCGGGCAGGCGGGGCGGGGCGGGGCGGCGGCGACAGGGGGGACGGGAACAGCGGGCGGGACCGGGAGCGGCGGGGGCGCCTGGACCAACGGCACCTGCGATGTGCCGTACGCCATCCCGACCGACGTCAGCCACTTCGAGCTGGACGTGAGCAACGCCGACGGCGCGGGCACCGTCGATCTCCCCTGCGCGGCGTCGTCGCGCGTGGTGGTCCTGTCTTTTGATCTCTTTCAGACCGAGCTGGTCTACGCGGACACGCTGGGCGCCAAGTGGGACACCGTCCTGGCGTTCGCCGATTCCTGCGACGGGACGTTCGCGACCCTCCCCGCCGATGGCGCCGTGGCGTGCAGCGACGAGGCGTGCGGCACGCCGCAATCGCAGGCGGTGGCCTTGCTCGGCTATGGACGGCACTACCTTTATGTGGGTGGTCCGCGCTCCGCTCGGGGGACGGCCACCGTGCACTTCCAGCACGCCCCCGTCGGCAGTGGGCCCCTGGCCGGTTTTCCGCCGGGCAGCGGCACGGCCTATGGCACCACCCAGGGCCGGGGCGCCGTCAACGTGTGCCAGGCCTCGGGCGCCGACAACAGCTACTGGTGGAAGAGCTGCCCCGTCTACGCGGGCGGCAGCCTCAGCGCCTCGACGTGCAACGCGGGCACCAGGTTCGACACCGTCATCACGCTGCAGATGCCCGGCGCCGGGACGGTGGCGTGCGCCGACGACGATCCTTCCTGTGGCGTGCAGTCCAAGCTGGCGGCCACCATCCCCGCGGGCGCTGGCCTGTACGTGCTGACCGTCGACGGCACCGCCGGTGGCGATCAGGGCCCGTACACCCTGAAGTTCACCCGGCCCTGACGCGAGCGGCGCGGAGCGTCCTCGGGACGGCCGCCCATACGATTAACACCGTATTCATCGGCCGCCCGGGGCCCGCCGCCGGCCACGTTCGGCGCGCCCTTCGCAGCTTCGCGCGCGAGATTCTGTTGTTACGACTCAGGAATCCCCGGCCGTTCACCGATGAGCACGGGGAATGTTGTCCATCCGGAAGACAGGGCTCGCCCTGGCCATCGTGGCCTTGTTCGCCGGCTGCGGCAGGAACAAGTCTTCCTCCGAGCTGGAGGACGGCGCGGTCGACAACGACGCTGACACGTCCCAGGGCGGGGCGGGGGGGTGGTGGTGGGGCGGCTTTGGCGGCGTCGCCGGAGGCGGCGATGAGGCCGCCGGAGGCGACGGTGGCGGCGCGGGTGGGGCAGGCGGTGCCCCCGATGATGATGGGGGGGCCGGTGGCGCCCCGGATGGCAACGGCGGCGCGGGCGGCGCGCCCGACGGGAGCGATGCCGGCAGCGGCGACGCTGCCGATGCGGGCGGATACCCCGGGGCCGACGCGGGCGTAGATGCCGCCGACGCCGGCGCTGACGCGGCGTCGGATGGCGGCGGTGGCCCCTCCGATGCGGCCGCGGACGCAGCCATGGACGTGGCGCCGGACTCTGGCGGCGATGTCGGGGCCGGTGGCGGCGGCGCCGGAGCGGGCGGCATCATCGGTGTTGGTGGCGCCCCCGGAACGGGCGGCGTGACCGCGGGTGGCGGCGGCGCCGGCAGCGGCGCGACGGGCGGAATGGGTTCCACGGGGGGCGCACGCTCGACCGGCGGGGTGACTGGCAGCGGCGGGATCGTCGGTGGCGGCGGCGCCGGCAGCGGCAGCCCTGATGCGGGCATCGATGTGGCGCCTTCCACGGGAGGCGTCGTGGGAACCGGCGGTGTGATCGCGATCGGCACGGGCGGTGTCGCGGGCACCGGCGGCGCGATCGTCGTTGGTACGGGCGGTGTGGTCTCGACGGGCGGTGTCGTGGGCACGGGCGGGGCGGTGGGCACCGGGGGCGTGGCGGTGGACGCAGGAATCGACGTGGCGCCCTCGACGGGCGGCACGACGGGGACGGGCGGCGTGACCGCCGACGCCGGCATGGACGCGCCGGCGGGGACCGGCGGCGTGCTCGGAACCGGTGGGGCGATCGTGGTGGGGACGGGCGGAGCCGCGTCCGGCGGCGGTGCCAGCGGCAGTGGGGGCGTGGGCACGGGGGGAGCGCCTGTCGATGCAGGAATGGACGTGGCGCCCTCGACGGGTGGCACGACGGGAACGGGCGGCGTGACCGGGGATGCCGGAGTCGACGCACCACCGGCCACCGGCGGCGTGATCGGGACCGGCGGCGCGGTCGTGTCCGGTACGGGCGGGGCCGTCTCTGCTGGTGGCGCGATCGGGACCGGCGGTGGGGCGGGCACGGGCGGGGTGGCCTTCGATGCAGGAATGGACGTGGCGCCCTCGACGGGTGGCGCGACGGGAACGGGTGGCGTGACCGTGGACGCCGGGGTCGACGCACCCGCGTCGACCGGCGGCGTGGTCGGGACCGGCGGCGTGATCGCCAGCGGCACCGGCGGCGCGGTGTCGGCGGGAGGGACGCCGGGAACCGGTGGCGGGGTCGCTGTGGGAACCGGCGGCGTGGTCGCGGACGCAGGAATGGACGTGGCGCCCTCGACGGGCGGCGTGATCGGAACTGGCGGCGTGGTCGTGGTCGGGACGGGCGGAGCCGTGTCGGCTGGCGGCGCGGTGGGCACGGGCGGCGTGGTCGCCGTGGGAACCGGCGGCGTGGCCGTCGATGCAGGAATGGACGTGGCCCCCTCGACGGGCGGCGTGATCGGAACCGGCGGCGTGGTGGTGGTGGGGACGGGCGGAGCCGTGTCGGCTGGCGGCGCGGTGGGCACGGGCGGCGTGGTCGCCGTGGGAACCGGCGGCGTGGTCGTCGATGCAGGAATGGACGTGGCGCCCTCGACGGGCGGCGTGATCGGAACTGGCGGCGCGGTCGTGGTGGGGACGGGCGGAGCCGCGTCGGCCGGCGGCGCGGTGGGCACGGGCGGCGCGGTCGCGGTGGGCACCGGCGGCACTCCCGTCGATGCGGGCCTCGACGTGGCCCCCTCGACGGGCGGCGTGGTGGGGACGGGCGGCGCGATCGTCGGGCCTGGCGGATCCATCGGCAGCGGTGGCGTGGTGTCGAGCGGCGGTGTCACCGGCAACGGCGGGGTGATCGGCAGCGGTGGCGTGGTGGCGGGTGGCGGCGCGATCGGCAGCGGCGGCGGGGCGGGGAGCGCAGCGCAGGACGGCGGCGTCGACGTGGCGCCGGGCAGCGGTGGCGTGGTGTCGAGCGGCGGTGTCACCGGCAACGGCGGGGTGATCGGCAGCGGCGGCGTGGTGGCGGGTGGCGGCGCGGTCGGCAGTGGCGGCGGGGCGGGGAGCGCAGCGCAGGACGGCGGCGTCGACGTGGCGCCGGACAGCGGTGGCGTGGTGTCGAGCGGCGGTGTCACCG
>Ga0105237_10000202_pt1 | contig 84889 bp, 74 predicted proteins | sample KBSC24metaG_FD_81520 | JGI IMG/M metagenome (GOLD analysis project Ga0105237, IMG submission 81520) | Corn rhizosphere microbial communities from Kellogg Biological Station, Michigan, USA - KBS C2-4 metaG | ecosystem: Host-associated > Plants > Roots > Rhizosphere > Soil | place: Michigan, USA...
CGCATGCGGAATCCGCAAGACAGCAAGATCGCCATCATCGGCCTGGGCTACGTCGGCCTGCCGCTCGCGGTGGAATTCGGCAAGCACTACGACACGCTCGGCTTCGACATCAACCAGACGCGCATCGCCGAACTGCGCGCCGGCGAGGACAAGACGCTGGAAGTGGATGCCGACGAACTGGCCGCCGCGACGCGATTGACGTTCTCCGCCACGCTGGACGACTTGCGCACCTGCAACGTCTACATCGTCACCGTGCCCACGCCGATCGACGCCGCCAAGCGGCCCGACCTCACGCCGCTGGTGAAGGCCAGCCAGATGCTGGGCCAGGTGCTGAAGCCCGGCGACATCGTGGTGTACGAGTCCACGGTCTATCCCGGTTGCACCGAGGAAGTGTGCGTGCCGCTGCTGGAACAGGGCTCCGGGCTGGAGTTCAACCGCGACTTCTTCGCCGGCTACAGCCCCGAGCGGATCAACCCCGGCGACAAGCAGCACCGCGTCACCGGCATCCTCAAGGTCACCTCCGGCTCCACGCCGGAAATCGCCGATTTCGTCAACCGCCTGTACGGCTCCATCATCACCGCCGGCACGCACCGGGCCAGCTCGATCAAGGTGGCCGAGGCGGCCAAGGTGATCGAGAACACCCAGCGCGACCTCAACATCGCGCTGGTCAACGACCTCGCGATCCTGTTCAACAAGCTCGGCATCGACACGCTGGAAGTGCTGCAGGCGGCCGGCACCAAGTGGAACTTCCTGCCGTTCCGGCCCGGCCTGGTCGGCGGCCACTGCATCAGCGTCGACCCCTACTACCTCACCCACAAGGCGCAGGAGGTGGGCCACCACCCCGACGTGATCCTGGCCGGTCGGCGCACCAACGACGGCATGGGTCCGTACATCGCCAACGAGGTGATCCGGCTGATGGTGCGCAAGGGCATCAACCCGGTGCATGCAAAGGTGCTGATCCTGGGCCTGGCGTTCAAGGAGAACTGCCCGGACCTGCGCAACACGCGCGTGGTCGACATCGTGCAGGCGCTCAAGGGCTACAACGCGCAGGTCGACGTGCACGATCCGTGGGTGAACGCCGCCGAGGCCGAGCACGAATACGGCCTCGTCCCGCTGGCCGAGCCGCCGGCCGGCGCCTACGACGCGGTGATCGTGGCGGTGGGCCACCGGCAGTTCGTGGCGCTGGGCGCGGACGGCGTGCACGCCTACGGCAAGCCCGCATCCGTGGTCTATGACGTGAAATACGTGCTGCCACGCGAGGCAGTCGATGGTCGTCTTTGAGCGGGACTTCATGCCCGCCGTTGCCAGCATGGACTGCTGGCGACCAATGGATTACGGAGCGCAGTCGACGACTGCACGCTCCCGTGGAGCTGATACGCTTTGACTGGTGTGAAGCGGGCTGGAGATGGAATGAACACCGGCACATTCACCATATCCATCGACTTCGAACTGTATTGGGGCGTGCGCGACACGCGCCGCCTCGATGCTTTTCGCGAGCGCCTGGACGGCGCCAGGCAGGCCATCCCGCGCATGCTGGAGCTGTTCGAGCAGCATCGCATCCACGCCACCTGGGCGACGGTGGGCCTGCTGTTCTGCCGTGACCGCGACGCCGCGCTGGCGGCGGCTCCCTCCGTGAGGCCCGGCTACGCGAACGGCTCGCTGTGCCCCTACCGTTATCTGGAACAGTCGGCCGACATCGATCCGCGTTATCACTTCGCGCCCGAGCTGGTCGAACTGATCGCCGCGACGCCGGGGCAGGAAGTGGCCAGCCACACGTTCTCGCATTACTACTGCCGCGAAGCCGGCCAGACGGTGGCGGCGTTCCGTGCCGATCTCGCCGCGGCCGTGCGCATCGCGGCAGCGCGGGGGATCGTGCTGCGCAGCCTGGTGTTTCCCCGCAACCAGTGGAATCCCGACTACCTGGACGTGCTGGCCGAGCATGGCATCACCGCCTATCGCGGCAACGAGGATGGCTGGCTCTATACCGCCACCGATCATGTCGGGCAGAACGCGATGCGCCGCATGGGCCGCCTGTTCGACAGCTACGTCAATCTCAGCGGACATCACACGTACACGCTGGAAAACTGCGCCGGCAAACCGCCGCTCAATATTCCGGCCAGTCGCTTCCTGCGCCCCCACGACCCGCGGCTGGCCTGGCTGGATGGCTTGCGGCTGCGCCGGATCACGCGCGCCATGCGCCACGCGGCCCGGCGCCACGAGGTCTTCCACTTGTGGTGGCACCCGCACAATTTCGGCGTCGATACCGACCAGAACATGGGCTTTCTGGCACGCGTGATCGATGAGTTCGAGCGCCTGCGAGAGCAGGAAGGCATGCGCTCGCTGGGCATGACCGAACTCGCCGACACCGTGGCTGCGCGATGAGCCGACGGACTCCGCGCATCGTCATGCTGTGCGGCGACGGGCCATCCTCCTGGTTCATGTACAACGCGCTGGCGAGCGAAGTAGAAGTCCTCGCCGTCGTGGTGGAGCGCAAACCGTCGGCCCGGGCCATGATCCGGTACAGGGTGCGCCAGTTGGGCTGGTTCACCGTCATCGGCCAGCTTGCCTTCATCGCGTTCAATCGACTGCTGGCGCGGCTCCAGCGCCGCCGCAGCGACGAGCTGACCCTTCGGTACGGCTTGCAGGCCGCCTTGCCGCCGGCAGACATCACCCATCGGGTGGACAGCGTCAACACGGCAGCGGTGCGCCGCCTGCTGAAAAAACTCGACCCCGACGCCGTGGTCGTGAACGGTACGCGGATCGTTTCGCACAAGGTGATCGACTGCATCCGGCGCCCCTTCCTCAACACCCATGCCGGCATCACGCCGCGCTACCGCGGCGTCCACGGCGGCTACTGGGCGCTGGTCCACGGCGACGCCGAACACTGCGGCGTCACCGTCCACCTGGTCGACGCCGGCGTCGATACCGGCGGCGTGCTGTACCAGCAGCGGATCGATGTCGAGGACAGCGACGGCTTCAACACCTATCCGCTGCACCAGCTTGCCGCCGGGATCCCGCTGATGAAGCAAGCCCTGCACGACGTGGTCGACGGCAGCCTCACCAGCCGCGCCGGCGTCGGCCCGTCCCGGCTCTGGTACCACCCCACCCTCGGCCAGTACCTCAGGTACCGGTTTTCCAGGTCGGTCAAATAGGACTTGGGCAAGGAACCGGACCGATCGAAAGAGCTCCCTGATTCTCACGGCAAAAGCCGGATCGCAGCGAATGCCCCGGACGCCATCAGACAAGAAAAAGGCCGGAAGTCCCGATTTCTCGGGGCTTGCCGGCCTTTATTGGCGGTGGCTCTATCCAACAATCGCCCGCAGGCCTTGTGCCGCAACGATCTCTTGAGTTACGGACGACAAGATGCCCCCAAAGTTGCCCCCAGCGCGTCACGGTGGCTGCCATCAGGAAATGGCGTACGCCGATGTAGGCGAAGCCTGACGCCGTGTCTGCGGGGGACTATATTGCCCAGGCGCACCAAGGCGCGCGCGCCGGGACATGCCGGCAAACAGGGGAAAAACTCATGTACCGGCAACTCATCCTGGCCACAGTGCTGGGGGTGGTCTGCACCTTTGCTACTGCCGCACCTGCCGACTGGCTCGCACCGCTGCAATCAGCACCTCAGGCGCAACAGCAACCGACAGCAACCGCGCACGATGATCACCTGATCGAGTCGGGAAGCTACGTCAACAAGGCCGGCCATACCGTCCATCGACCCGCGCACACCGTTTCAGGCATTGCCCCTACAGGGGCGACGGCTCAATGCAGGGATGGCAGTTACAGCTTCAGCCAGAGCCATCGAGGGACTTGTTCGCACCATGGCGGCGTGTCGCACTGGCTCTGACATACGTTTACCGGCGAGTTTCGTCTGAACTGCAAAGGAGAACCCATCGTGAGCCTCATTGTGGTCGACCAAGATACCTACGTCCTGATTCAAAACCACAGCGCTGACAAGAACGTCTACGTGACTCGCGGCGTCGGCAATTGCTTTGCCTTCGGCATCACGTTCTCAGACGATCATGGCACCCATGCCATCTTCGCTCACTACAGTCCGAAGTGCTGGACACCCGGTTACCACGAGAACAGCTACTTCGAGAAGATGGTGAAGGAGCTCGATGGCAAGAAGAACATCACGGTCGAAGTTGTCACCGCGATGATGGAGGGTACGAAACACACAACCGGGCATGCCAAGAACGCTTTGCCGGACGTGGACTCGATCAAGTTCTATATCGCCAATCCAACGCAAGGTGGATCGGTCGACGTGTACTTCTACCCAAAGCACGCCGTCCTGTGGGGCGATCCGACGACGAGCAACCCATTGCGGCGTGGGGTGAACGACAGAAACGCATTGGAAAACGTCGATAGTTTCGATCAGCACCTCAGCCCTCGGGCTTGTGGCGACATCATCACCAAAGACCACACTAAAAAAGTGTCCTGCCACTGCATTATCTTGTAGGCACGCGCGGCCGGCTTGCGGACCGGGGTGTCCTCGCGCGCGCGATGTGGGCCGGTTGGGCAGCGCATCCAGCTCCACGCCCTTATCCAGCGACGTGCCCTCGACGGCCTCCAGGTCATCGCCGAGAGCGCGGCCGCGGGACCTCGATCAACGTCGCAGTATTACCCGGCGAGACCACTACGAGAGACAGCGTGATGAAGGATGACGAGAACAAGGATGCGCAGAGTTCCGTGCTCGCCTCTTGGTCGGCAACCGCGGGATGCTTTGCACGTCACTGTCTTCGTTTTGCGGTGACTGACGCACTCAGCGCAGCATTCGGATGGGCGACTGTCATCAACGGCGCGGCGCTTGTTTACTTGGCTGGCCGAGCGGGCATCGCGATCAACTCAGCCCAAGGCTGGCCGAGCATTCTCCTGTACGCAGCAGCCTGCTTCGTCGTAGGTCTAGTGATCGCTTTCTTCATCAACCTGGTACTGGTTGCTCCAGTGAAAGCACATCGGCTGATGTGGCCACTCGTGTTGCGTATCAGCAGCGATGATCGATCCCCGGACTACGTCTTTCACGAGACTGCTCGTGGGTTCAACTCGACAGTGAAGGTGACAAACCGCTCGCACAAGTACCTGCTTGACTGCGCCGCTCACATTCTTGGCGTGACGCTGCATACCGGGGAGAAGCATGATCGCTTTGTGGAGAGATTCGATCTGCCGCCACGATCGACCAAGAATGTCTACGTTGCATACTGGTTCGCGCGAGATGGCGAGTGGTCGGATGACAAAGAGATCAACCTTTGCGGCCCTGTTGCTGCTGGCATTAGTGGCAATCTGCTATCTGTCTCAGCCGAAGGAGCGGAACTTACTGTGAGAATCCAGGCCCCAGGCAAGGAAACGAAGTGTGTCCGCTGCCGCGTATGGGTAGATAAAGCCTTGCGCAGGCTCATGACATCGCACCTGCCGCTAAGCAATGCGAGGGAACTCAGATGAGCCTCTGCCTTACCCGCGATGAGATCGCGAACTGACCCGCACGAAGCAAAAATCAAGCAGCTTGAGTTCCTGCGTCGCAACGGCATCCGGCACTACTTCGACGCACACGGCTGGCCAGTGGTGACGCACGCGACCGTTGAGGGTATGAAGGATTCGGAGCAAGCTCCGAAGCCATGGAAGTCGAACAAGGCAATCGACTGAAAGAACTGCAGCAATCGGCTTTCCGTATTGTGTTGAGACTTACTCCAAGGGAGAACTGTTATGCCTTTCACTGACAAGCAGTTGGCAGGACGAATGAAGGAATTGCTCGTTGAGCAAAAGGTGCTTACGGCGGAACAACTTGGCAAGTTGAAGAACAAGACCACAGAGAACGATGTTCGTGAAGTGGTGCCAGGCCTTACGGCCGTTGTGTTCGGGCACTACTGGACTGCTTTAGGGGAGTGGATGTCGTCACACGGGGGAAATATTGCGGACACGTCGGGCAACAGTGTCCCGGGCCGGGAGGGTGGAAACCCCGCTGGCCTCACTGTCAAACCTCTCTACAACGACGCATTTCGTGACGTTAATCAGCACATATCCACCTCGGGATTCAAGCCCGTGAAAGCCTTGTCCAATCACTTGCGCTTTATCAGTGTGCTTGGCGATGACGACGATGATGATGACAGCGACAGCAAAAGCAACAGCCATTAGACGATTCCATCGCTGAAGGTGTTCATGTCGCTACCTGGGCGACGAGTAGCCCAGAAAGAAGAAGCCCCGCGCTTGGCGGGGCCTTGTACAAATCTACTTCTTTCCACTCCCCTTCTTCGCGGCAGCTTTCTTTGCAGGTGCCTTGAGCGAAGGTATGCCGAAGCTCACCGGGGCGCACGAACAGCGGTGCGGACAGCTGCAACGCCGCCCGCGTGGTGATGTCGCCCGTGTAGCCCTCGATGGCGCGCAGCAAGCCACCCAGCACGGCAGGATCGGTGATCGCCGCATGGTGGCGCTCTGCCGGCGAGGCGATCGCGCCTTTCAGGTCGGCCACGGGATTGCGGTCGGCTCGCCCGGTGGCGATGGCATAGCGCATCACCTGCCCGCAGGTCTGCAACACCCGATGCGCCGATTCCAGCGCGCCGCGTTCCTCCATCCGACGCCCCACCCGCAGGAACTCCGGCGCGGTCAGCTCGGCCACAGGTCGGCCACCGATGTACGGATAGACGTCGTTCGCCATCCACGCCTCGACCTTGACCCGGTAGTGCTCGACCCACGTCTGCTTGCCCAGCCACTCACGGGCCACGACCTCGAAGCTGTTGGCTGCGCGCTCCACGCCCGCCGCTTTCTCGGCCTTGCGGTGTTCGTCTGGGTCGATGCCGTCCGCCAGCAGCGCGCGGGCTTCCTCGCGCTTCTCACGGGCCAGCCGTAGGGACGTTTCCGGGTACGCACCCAGCGCCAGCATGTTTTCCGTACCCGTGACAGGTCGGCGGTAGCGCCAGCGCCACAGCTTGCTGCCGTCCGGGTTCACCAGCAGGAACATGCCCCGGCCATCCGGCAGCTTGTACGGCTTGGCCTGCGGCTTGGCGTTGGCAACGGCGGAAGGGGTCAACGGGTCGGCACGCTTGGGAATCGTAGCTGCTCCGGTTTTTCTGGTACGCATTCCGCCACTCGGCTCGATACCCGTACCCATACCCGCAAACTTGGGGGATATACAGGTACATCCCGGGGGCGTCGCGGGACAAGCGCACAACAAAAAACCGCGCCAGAGCGCGGTTTCAGGGGGATCAAGGTGCATCCCGTGACGCATGATTGGTGGAGGTGGCGGGAGTCGAACCCGCGTCCGAAAGCGCTTGATGCCCGGATCTACATGCTTAGCCCGCCGTTCGATCTCGTTCCGCGACAAGTACGGTGGGCAAAACGCACCGCGGAACCAGCCTGATTGATTTGACCTAGAGCCGCCAGGCGGCAGCGTTCGGCGATCTCATGATAATGACCCTACACCGACAAGCATGAGCACAAGTGGGTTCGGGGCTAGGCCTTAAGCGGCCAGAGCGTAGTTGTCGTCGTTGGCAACTATGAGTTTGCCGCTGGATTAACGAGGAAAGCTGCCCCCTCGGCATGCACCAAGCCATCTCACTGCCCCCGTCGAAGCCAGTACACCCCCGGGGAAAACGGTATGGCTGGGCAAGTATATGGGGTCGCGGCACAAGGCTTCAATGCGATGCGCCGTACCCATGCATCGTTCGTTACATCTCCACGCAGTCGAAGCGCCGGTCCGTCGCCACCTCGGCGTCGTAGTCCACGTCGCCGCGGTCGAAACCGAAGAGTTTCAGGAACTCGTGCTTGTAGCCGGCGTAGTCGGTGAGCTCACGCAAGTTTTCGGTGGTGACGGTGGGCCACAGCGCCTTGCAGGCATCCTGCACGTCGGTGCGCAGCTCCCAGTCGTCCAGGCGCACGCGGCCCTCGGCGTCGGTAGGCAGGGCGGCGCCGTCGGCGCGGTAGAGGCGGTCGTGGAACAGGCGGTTGATCTGCTCGATGCAGCCTTCGTGGATGCCCTTCTCCTTCATGATCTTGAAGGCGATCGACACGTACAGCGGAATTACCGGGATCGCCGCGCTGGCCTGGGTGACCACCGATTTCATCACGCCGACGCGCGCGTCGAGCCCGCCATGACGCTCGCGCAGCGCCTTGGCGGTGTTGTCGAGGTGCTGCTTGGCCTGGCCCAGCGTGCCGTGCCAGTACATCGGCCAGGTGATCTCGGTGCCGATGTAGCTGTAGGCGATGGTCCTGGCGTCTTTCGCCAGCACGCCGGCGGCGGAGAGCGCGTCGATCCACAGCGCCCAGTCCTCGCCGCCCATCACGGTGACGGTGTCCTTGATTTCCTGCTCGGTGGCCGGCTCGATGGTGGCCTCGATCACGGTGTCCTTGTTGGTGTCGACCGAGGTGTTGGTGAACGGCTGGCCGATGGTCTTGAGCGCCGAGCGCACCACTTCGCCGGTGTCCGGCAGCTTGCGCACGGGCGAGGCCAGCGAATAGACCACCAAGTCGATCGGGCCGCCCATGCCATCCATGTCGTTCTTGATGATCTCGATGGCGCGCGCGCGGGTTTCGTTGGCGAACGCATCGCCGTTGATCGACTTGCTGTACAGGCCGGCCTGCTTGGCCAGCTTGTCGAACGCGGCGGAGTTGTACCAGCCGGCGGTGCCGGGCTTGTCCTCGCTGCTGGGCTTCTCGAAGAACACGCCCAGCGTGGCGGCGCCGTAGCCGAACGCGGCGGTGATGCGCGAAGCCAGGCCGTAGCCGGTGGAGGCGCCGATCACCAGCACGCGCTTGGGGCCCTTGCCGTCGTCGTGGATCGCGGCCCTGGTGGTGGCGATCTGCTCGGCCACGTTGAGCTCGCAACCGACCGGATGGGCCGTGACACAGATGAAGCCGCGCACTTTGGGTTTGATGATCACTGGGACTCGCTCCGCAAGGGAATTGCAAAGCGGCATCTTAGCGAAGGTGGGGGAACATGCGCTGCGGTAGGGAGCAATGAGCCCCTCTCCCGCCGGACGCGGGGAAGGGCCATGGATGGCCCTGCCTTGAGGAGCGAGGAAGAGGGGTTGGGGTGAGGGTTCGGACTTGATTGAACGCTGCACTTCGCCCGAACCCTCATCCGGCGCTTCGCGCCACCTTCCTCGCTCCCCAGAACGGCGCCATCCATGGCGCCTCTCCGCGTCTCCCGGAGGGAGAAGGGAAAGGCCGATGCACAGCCCTAGCCGATGGGTGGCAAGGCCCGCACTAGGGCGCGCACCTGCTCGATGTCGCTGCGCAGTTCGCCGCCCTGCATGTCGGCGAGCGATGGCGGCCGGTGACGCATGCCCGAGGCGAGTTGCCGCTTGGCGGAGGCGTGGAACTCGCGAGCGCCGGTGGCGGCAGCCAGCGTGGCCAGATTGGCGGCCGTGACGCCCGCGCCAGGCATGATCGCGATGCGGTCTCCCGCCTGCGCGATCAGCTCGCGGATCAGCGGGGCGCCTTCCAGCGCGCTGGCCTGGCCACCCGAGGTGAGCACGCGCTCGCAGCCCAGCGCGATCACGTCGTCCAGCGAGCGCCGCGGATCGCGCACGAGATCGAAGGCACGATGGAAAGTGACGCCGAGGTGGCCGGCCGCGGCGAGCAGGCCGTAGCAGCGTTCCATGTCCACATCGCCGTCCGCGTCGAGCACGCCCAGCACCACGCCGTTGCAGCCCAGCGCCACGCAGGTCTCGACGTCGCGGCGCATCGCCTCGCATTCCTCGTCGTCGTAGAGGAAGTCGCCGGCGCGCGGGCGGATCAGCACGTACAGCGGAATGCGCAGCCGTTCGCGCGCCATCGCGATGGTGGCGTGCGAGGGCGTGAGGCCGCCCAGCTCCAGCGCGCTGCAGAGTTCCACCCGCCCCGCCCCACCGGCCTGCGCGGCCAGCGCGGAGGCCACCGAGTTCGCCGCCACTTCCAGCAGGCGGGCGCTCATGCGGGGAAGACGCTCTTCGCGGGGACCAGCGCGCGCTGGTCCTTCGCGTCGCACACCGCGTAGGCGAAGCCGGGCTGGATCGCCCAGGCGCCCACTTCGCCATCCTGGTTCATGGCGAGGAAACCCACCTGGATCTCCTTCGCGGTCTTCGGCTTCTTGCGCACGATGCGCAGCACCGCCTCGCGGCAGGCCTCGGCCGGTGTGCGGCCCTGGCGCATCAGTTCCACCACGAGGAAGCTGCCGGCGTTGCGGATCACCTCCTCGCCCACGCCGGTGGACGTAGCGCCGCCCACTTCGCCGTCGACGTACAGGCCGGCGCCGATGATCGGTGAATCGCCCACGCGGCCGTGCAGCTTCCACGCCATGCCGCTGGTGGTGCAGGCGCCGGCGAGCTTGCCGTGTGCATCCAGCGCCAGCATGCCGATGGTGTCGTGGTTGTCCTTGTCGCCGGGGAAGCCCTTGCCGTAATCACGCACCTCGCTGTTGGCGGTCGGCCGGTAGCGCGCGGTTTTCAGCCACTCGTGCCAGGCTTTTTCGGCCTCCGGCGTCAGCAGGTTCTCCTTCTCGAAGCCCTGCTCCAGCGCGAACTGCAATGCGCCGTCGCCGGCCAGCAGCACGTGCGGGGTACGCTCCATCACGCGGCGTGCCACCGAGATCGCGTGGGTGACGTGCTCCATCGCCGCGACCGCGCCGCAGTTGCCTTCGGCATCCATGATGCTGGCGTCCAGCGTCACCTTGCCGTCGCGGTCGGGGTAGCCGCCCTTGCCCACGCTGTGGTTCCTGAGATCGGCTTCCGGCACGCGCACACCGGCTTCCACCGCGTCCAGCGAATGGCCGCCTTGGCCCAGGATCGCCCACGCCGCCTGGTTCGCGGCGATGCCGAAATCCCAGGTGGAAGCCACGCGCACGGTGGCGGACTGGCGGGCGGCGCCGGCCGACTCCGCGGCAGCGAGCGGCTTGCTTATCGCCAGTGCCGAGGCGCCCAGCAGCGAGGTCTTGAGGAATTGGCGGCGATCGGCCATGTCTGCTCCTGTGTTTTTGCGATCGTCCATGATCGCGGAGATCACACGGGCAGCCATCCATGGCCGCACTGCTCAAAGTCTTTGCCATCGTCCGTGATGGCGAAGGTCAAACGGGTGGCCAGCCATGGCCGCACTACTCAAAACCATTTTTGCAATCGTCCATGATCGCGAGAACCACACAAGCAGCCAGCCATGGCCGCACTACTCAAAGCAAAAAGCCCCGCGCCGGGGCGCGGGGCTTGGTTTCACTGCATGGCCGGCGCAAGCGCCGGCCGATGGAACTCAGGCCGCAATCTCGACGCCCGAAGCCTGGGCACCTTTCGGGCCCGTGGTGACTTCGAACTTCACGCGCTGGCCTTCCTGCAGGCTGCGGAAGCCCTTGGAGTTGATGGCCGAGAAATGGACGAACACGTCCTCCCCACCGTCCTCGGGCGCGATGAAGCCGAAGCCCTTGGCATCGTTGAACCACTTGACCGTACCGAAACGCATTGCTGGAACCTCTGTAAGCATGGACAGGATGCACCCGACCGAGCTCGAACCATCCCCCTGGCTCACCGTCCTGGTGCCCGCAAAGTATCAACATGTTTGCGGGCAAAGCGCAATATGTGCCTGCCGATTTTCTGCCCGGGACCCCATTCCAGCCCACAGAGATGCGTCATGCAGTAATGCGATAACGCGCGATCACGCGCGCAGCATCGCCTCCAGCAGGCGCGGCACCTCGGCGGTGGCCGCGGCGAGATGGGCGAAGATCTCCTCGATGCTGATCTCGTCCTCGTCGCCGCAGCCGGCGGCGTAGTTCGCCACCAGGGCGAGGCAGGCATAGTCCAGCCCCAGTTCGCGCGCCAGCGCGGCCTCGGGCATGCCGGTCATGCCGACCAGGTCGCAGCCGTCGCGCTTCATGCGCGCGATCTCGGCGCGGGTCTCCAGCCGCGGACCCTGGGTGGCGCCGTAGCAGCCGCCGTCGATCACCGCGATGCCAGCCTTGCGCGCGGCCTGCAACAGGCGGTGGCGCAACGCGGCGGTGTACGGCTCGCTGAAGTCGATGTGCTTCACCTCGGCGCCTTCGACGTCGCAGAAGCTGGTGTAGCGGCCGTGGGTGTAATCGATCAGCTGGTCGGGCACCACGATGGCGCGCGGTCCCATGTCGGTGCGGATGCCGCCCACCGCGTTGACGCCGATCACCGTGCGTGCGCCGAGGCCGTGCAGCGCCCACAGGTTGGCTCGGTAGTTCACCCGGTGCGGCGGCAGGCTGTGGCTTTCGCCATGGCGGGCCAGGAAGGCCACGCGCCTGCCCGCGAAATCGCCGACCAGCACCTCGCCCGAGGCGGCGCCGTACGGCGTCTCCAGCGCATGCCGGCTGGTGTTTTCCAGTCCGGGGAACTTGTATAGGCCGCTGCCGCCGATCACGGCCAGGTCAATTGTGCTCATGAGTATCCGTGCTCTTGGTCGTTGAAGATGAGGTCGACTCTGCTTGACCACTGTCTCTCGGATATCCGCACTGCCGCAGGTCGCTCTCGGCCATCTCGCGCAGCCACCGGAAACAGTCGAACGCCAGTGGAACGCCTGCCATGACCAGCAAAACAAAAAATGGCCAAGTGCTACCAGTCAGTGCTGACAGGGCCTTTCCAAGCACAAATGCCGCAACGAAAATCCAGAACATCCGTCGCCCAAGTATCGTGCGAGCAAAGTCGGTACGTTTCCAGGCCATAAGCACCCACTCCAATCGTCGATCGGGTTCAACGTAGTGCATAGATGGCCGGCAGGTTGCGGCCTTGCTCGTGGTAGTCCATGCCGTAGCCGAACACGTAGCGGTCGGGCAGCTCGACGCCGTTGAAGTCGGCGGCGATGCCGGCGACCAGGCGGTCGTGCTTCTTGCTGCACAGGCTGGCGATCAGCACGCGCTTCGCACCGCGGCGCAGGCAGTCGTCACGCACGGCCTTCAGCGTGTGGCCCTCGTCGAGGATGTCGTCCACCAGAAGCACGGTGCGACCCGCGAGGTCCGCTGCCGGCTCGCGCAGCCAGTGCAGCTCGCTGCCGGAGGTGGCGCCGCGGTAGCGGGTGGCGTGCACGTAGTCGAATTCGAGGTCGGTGCGGATCGAAAGCGCGAGCTGGCCGGCGAACATCAGCGCGCCGTTCATCACGGTGAGGAACACCGCGCGCTCGCCGTCCAGCGCGGCATCGATCCGTCGGCCGAGGTCGGCGATCACGGTTTCCAGTTCGGCGCGCTCGAACAGCACGTCGGCGTGCGCCAGCGCGTCGTGGAGGGAGGGAGTCGTCGTGTTCATGCGTTATCCGGTGCGGCGTCCAGCGCCGTGATGCGCGCGACGAAGCGGTCGCGCTGGGGGTTGTCGGTGAGGCTGTCCCAGCTGGCGCCGATCGCGCCACGCAGCGGGAGCAACCGCTCGGGATGGGCCGGCGCGCGGCCGGCGACGGCGGCGATGGCCTGGTCCACCACGTCGGGGAAGCAGGCCAGCACCAGGTCGCAGCCGGCATCCAGGTGGCCGAGCACGCGCTCGGCCACGCCGCCGGCCACACCCGCGGCAGCCATGCTGATGTCATCGCTGATCGCCGCGCCGGCGAAACCCAGTTCGCCACGCAGGATCTCGCCGATCCACGCGCGCGAATAGCCGGCCGGATGCGCGTCGATGGCGGGATAGACCACGTGCGCCATCATCACCGCCTCCACCCGCGCCGCGATGCATTCGGCGAACGGGCGCAGGTCGTCGCGGCTGATCGCGTCCAGCGGACGCGGATCGATCGCCTGCGCCTTGTGGGTGTCGGCGGCCACCGAGCCGTGGCCGGGGAAGTGCTTGAGCACCGCGGCCATGCCGGCCAGGTGCATGCCGCGCACGTAGGCCGCGGCGAGTTCCGCAGTGACAGCAGGATCGGCGTGGAAGGCGCGCATACCGATCGCCGCGTTGCCACGCGCCAGGTCTGCCACCGGCGCGAAGCTGAAATCCACGCCGCAGGCGCGCAGCTCGCTGGCCATCACCCAGGCATGTTCCTCGGCGAGGCGCACCGCCTCGGCCGGGTCGCGCTCGTGGACCTCGCCGATTCGCGCCAGCGCCGGCAAGCGGGTGAAGCCCGTGCGGAAGCGCTGCACCGGGCCGCCTTCCTGGTCCACCGCGATCAGCAGCTGCTCGCCGCCGATCTCGCGGATGGACTCGCACAACGCGATCAGCTGCGCACGGTCGGCGTAGTTGCGCGCGAACAGGATCACGCCCGCCACGCCGGGCGCGACGAGCCAGGCGCGTTCGCGCTCGGCGATTTCGAGTCCGGCCAAGCCGATCAGCAGCATCAGGCGTCCGCTCCATCGTTGGCGTCGCGCTCGGCCTGCGTCCAGCGGGCATACGGGTGCGCGATCAGGTTGACGTTGTAGTAACGCGAAAGTGCGCTCACCTCGCGGCCCAGCCACGGCGGCCGCGGGAATGGCGCGTCCGCCCGCGGCAACTCCACCTCGGCCACCACGAGGCCGGCATTGTCGCCCAGAAACTCATCGATCTCGAACAGCGTGCCGTCGACCGTGACATGATGGCGCCGCTTGCCCAGCACGCCGTCGCACAGCGTGGCCAGCAACGTGTCGGCATCCGCCGGCGGGATCGCATAGTCGTACTCGGCGCGCTCGATGCCCAACCGCGCAGCCTTGATGTTGAGCCAGGCCTCGTCGTCCGCCCGGCGCACCCGCACCGAAGCGCGTGCATGCCCGGCCGCCAATGCCGCCGCACCGACCAGATAACCCTGCACGAGGTGCTCGCTGTGCTCGACCACGTCGCGCCAGCTGTCATCGCGCAACAGGAATTTGCGTTCGATTTCGATGGGCATGGCTGTCTCTTATCTCGAAAACGGGCACAGGTAACGGCGGTATTTAACGCCCGATCTCGTCATTCCGGCGAAAGCCGGAATGACGTCGTGGCAGATGCCACATGCAGGCATCACCGCTCGAACAGCGCGATGGATTCGACGTGCGCGGTGTGGGGGAACATGTCCATCACACCCGCCGCACTGAGCCGGAAACCATGCTGGTTCACGAGGATGCCGGCGTCGCGCGCCAGCGAGGCGGGATGGCAGGAAACGTAGACGATGCGCTTCGTCGCCTGGTGCGGCAGGTAGGCCAGCACCTGGTCGGCGCCGGCGCGGGGCGGGTCGAGCAGCAGCTTGTCCCAGGGTTGGCGCGCCCAGTCGGCGCCGCGCTGGTCCTCGAACAGGTTGGCGACGTGGAAGCCGGCGTTGGCGATGCCGTTGCGTGCGGCGTTCTCGGCGGCGCGCGCCACCAACCCGTGTTCGCCCTCGACGCCCGCCACCTCGGCCACGCGGCGCGCGATCGGCAGGGTGAAGTTGCCCAGCCCGCAGAACAGGTCGAGCACGCGGTCGCCGGCTTGCGGATCCAGCAGCTCCATCGCGTGCGCCATCATCTTCCGGTTCATGCCGGCGTTGACCTGCACGAAATCCAGCGGCTGGAATTCCAGTTCCACATCGGCCGCGCCGCCGCCCGGCGACAGCGTGAACGCCAGCCGCGGGGCTTCCGGCCACAGCGGATGCACGCTGCTCACGCCACCCGGCTGCAGGTAGATCGTGAAACCGTGCTGCTGGCCGAACGCGACCAGTGCCGCGCGGTCGCGCTCGCTCAGCGGCTGCATGTGGCGGAACACCAGCGCCACGGCGTCGTCGCCGGCGGCGAACTCGATCTGCGGGATTTCGGAAGCGGCGTCCATGCCGCTCACCAAGTCGCCGAGCAATTCGATCTTTTCACCCAGCGCGGGATGCACCACGTCGCAATGGCGGATGTCGGCCACGTAGCGCGGATTGGCCTCCTCACGGAAACCCACCAGCACGCGACCCTTCTTCGCCACCGAGCGCACCGACAATCGGCCCTTGCGGCGGTAGCCCCAGGGCTCGTCGGTGAGCGGCGGCAGCCACCGCGCCGGTTCCACCTTGCCGATGCGCGCGAAGTTGTCGGCCAGCACGCGCTGCTTGGCAGCAATCTGGGCCGCGGCGTCCAGGTGTTGCAGCGAGCAGCCGCCGCACTGGCCGAAGTGCGCGCACTTGGGCAGCACGCGATGCGGCGAGGCGCTGAGCACTTCGACCGTTTCCGCCTCGTCGAAGTGGCGATGGCGCTGGCGGATGCGCAGGCGCACGCGTTCGCCTTCGAGCGCACCGGCGACGAACACCGCCTTGCCGTCGATACGGGCGACGCCACGGCCGTCGTGGCTCAGGTCGGTGATGTCGGCCTCGAGCTCGGGTGCAGGCGCGCGGGGACGGGAGTTGGATCGGGACATGGTCTGCGGGGCTTCAACACGGCGGGGGCAGACCGGTCATTATCGCCGATTGCACGGTGCAGCGCTGCCGCAAGCACTGCCCTCTCCCCCACCCCCTCTCCCGCAAGCGGGAGAGGGAAGCCAAACGCTTACTTGCGCTGCCACGCGCCGGCGCCATCCTGGTAGTACCAGCCGGCATGCGCATGTTCGATCCAGGTCTGCGCGAAGGTGGCGCGGATCTGCGCTTCCCACTCCGGATGGTTGTTGGCGTTGGCGATCTCGCGGTACAGCGCGGCGCGATCGCGGTTCTCGTCGGCCACGGCGGCGTTGGCTTGGGCGCGTTCGGCCAGCGGCACCTTGGCCGCGTCGCGCATGGCGACCATGCCGTCGCGAGTGAAACCCACCGCGCCGCTGTCCAGCAAGGCCTTCAGCGAGCCCTCGAAACGCGTGCGCATCCGCTCGTGGATCGCCTGCACCGCCGGCGTCTGCACGCGCAGGTTCGGCACGTCGGCGGCCTGGGCGGCCGGCACCAGCAGGTCCAGCAGCATCGCCGAGGGCTGATGCGCGGGTGGCGGGTTGTCCTGCGCCGGGGCGTTCTTGTCCGCCGCCGGCGCCTTCTGCCCGCTGCCGTCGAGCACGGTGCCGATGAACTGGTCGGCGGCCTTCTGCGCCGCCGCCTCGGGGAAATAGACGTTGATCGTGACGCATCCCACCAGTGCGACGGCCAGCATGGCGAGAATGGTGCAGGTGAGCTTGCGCATGTGCCACTCCTTTGAACGGGACGCTCGCAACGGCTTCAGCGAACCACCGGCGCGTGGCCGTTGATGGCTTCGCGCAGGCGACGCACCAAGGTGGGCCAGTCGACCCGGGCCTGGTGACCGATCACCTCGAGGTGCGGCAGGCCGCTGCCTTCGACGATAGTGTAACCGCCATCGTCGCTCTCCAGCCCGCCCATCTGGCAGATCGCGCCGCGCAGCGTGCAGCTGAGGCCGATGCGCTTGTAGCCGAAGGTCTTGAACAATTTCAGCATCGCGCCCTGCAGGCCGCCGGCCATGCCGCCGCCGCCCACCGCGGTGAGATTGTTCACCGCGCGCTGGCTGATCCGCCCGCCACTGCCGGCGAGCAGCGAGGCCTTGAACGCGACCGGGTTCCAGTTCGCCAGGCGCAGGTCGTCGATGGTGCCGTCGAGTCGTCCGGTGATGCTGCCGAAGTCGAACACGCTGGTGATCGCACCGAGGTCGAGCTGGTTGAGGCTGATGTCGCCGGCCAGCACCGGCGCATCGCCGAACGGCTGCTGCAGCGAGAGGTGGGTGACGTCCACGAAGCCGTCGAACACGTTCACCGACAGGCCGCCCTCCAGCTCGAAGCGATCGCCGACCCAGCGCAGCGAGGGAACCGCGCCGCCCAGCGTGCCGGGAAAGGATGGCCAGCCCAGCGCGTGGCTGAAGCTGGCCATGTCGACGCCGGCGACGGTGAGGCTGGTGGCGAGGCGCTGGCCCTTCGCCGCGGCCGGGCGCCAGTCCAGGCTGGCCAGCCGCAACTGGCCCTTCAGCACCGGCACGGTGAGCGGCTGCTGCAAGGCCAGCGTGCCGTCGCGGCTCTGCCAGTGCGACTGCGCCGCACCATTGGGAATGCGGTAGAACTGCAGGCCCTGCCAGCCCAGCGCGGTGGCGGGACGATCGCCCTGCGCCGACCAGTCCAGGCCGCCGCGAAGGTCACTCACCGCGAAGCGGCCGGCGCCATCGGCCAGGTCCAGCCGGTCAGTGTCGAACGCGAAGGCGTGCAGGCCGTCGCTGCGCAGGTCCAGGCTGCCGCTCAACTGCCCCGCGGAGCGCACGTCACGCAGGCCCAGCGTGGCCAGCCAGGCCTGGCCGTAACGTTCGTACGCCGCCGGCAAGCTGGCGTGGAAGCGATCCAGCTGCAGTTTCTGCAGGTTGCCCCTGGCGTCGAACGCCAGCGCGCCGTCCAGTTGCAGCGCATCGGCATCGTCGACGTGCAGGCGATCCAGCTCGATCGCGCCGCGACTGGCGCGTGCGCCGATATCCAGTTGCACCGGGTGCGCGGGCAGTTTCGCGTACAGCGGCCCCAGCAGCAGTTCGCCGCCGCCCAGGCTGCCTTGCAGGCTGATCCGTGCTCCGTCGTCGCCGCTCTCGAAACCGAAACGCCCCTTGCCGCTGATGCCCTGCCCCGCCAGGGTACCGCTGGGCGTGTCGAAGCCGACGCCGGCCAGGGTGAGCTCACCGGAGGACTGCACCCCCGCATCGCCCGCGTCCAGCGCGAGATCGGCATCTAGCCGACCGGCGCCGAGCCGGCCGGACCAGACCGTGCCGAGCAGGCCCTGCAGCCAGCCGGCCGGCAACTGGCGCAGGCTGATCTTCGCGTGGCTGAGCTGGTCCAGCGGCAGCCACGCGCTGGCCTGCGCCTTGTCCTGCTGCAACTGCACCTGCATGGTGTCGGAAGCGGGATTCACCACCCAGCTGAGTTGCGCGTTGCCCAGCGCGCCGCCCGGTGCGCCGCGCAACTGCAGGTGGCCGTCGAACACCCAGCGCAGCTGCGCATCGCGCTGCAACCGGCCGTCGAGGTGCAGACCCACGCGCCGCCAGCCCATCGCGGCAATATCCGCCTGGCCGGCCTGCAGCTGCAGATGCAGGCCGCCGGCCGGATCCTCGCTGAGCCGGGCGCTCAGGTCCTGCAGGCGCAGGCCCGGCAAGCTGAGCTGTTTCGCGGCGATCGTGATGTCCGCCCGCGCCGGCTGCGCCAGGCCTAGGCCGAGGCCGAGCAGCAGGAACAGGCACAGCAGCAGATGGCTTGATGTCGGGCGCATGTCGGGCCATTCTGCCAAAACCAGCTGAACCAAGGACCCGGTCATGCCAGCCAGCCCCGTTGCCTCCCCTTCGCCGCGTGTGCTGGTGGCCGACGACGATCCGGCCAGTCGCCGCTTCCTGTGCGATGGATTGCGCTCGCTGGGCGCCGACGTGACGGACTGCGCCGATGGCGTGCAGGCGCTGCGGCTGGGCCGCGGCGAGGCCTTCGACCTGCTGCTGCTGGACTGCCGCATGCCCGGCGCCGGCGCCCGCGAGGTGTTGTTGGCGCTGCGCGCCGACGCCCAGGCCCGTTCCGCCGGCAGTCTCGCGGTCGCCAGCTCCGCCGAGCTGGACGGCGCCGGACAGCGCAGCTTGCTCGCCTGCGGCTTCGGCGACGTGCTGCGCAAACCCTGCGGCATTGCCGATCTGCAGCGCCTGCTGGCCCGGCTGCCCGGCGCCATGCCGGTACTGGACGACATCGCGGCCCTGCGCGCCAGCGGCGACGCCACCACCATGCGGGCGCTGCGCCAGCTGCTGCGGGGCGAGCTGGCCCTGCTGCACCAGGAGCTGGGCATGCCGGTTCGCGACCAGGCGGCACTGGACGACCGGCTGCACCGGTTGCGTTCGTCCTGTGGTTTCTGCGGGGCCGCCGCGCTGGCCGCCGAGGTGGCCAGCCTGCAGCAGCTGCTGCGCGAGGAGCCGCACGATGCCGCCCCGGCCATCGCCCGATTCCGCAGCGCCGTGCAGGTCACGCTGCAGGCCCTGGATACCTGAGCGCCGGCCGCCTCAACGACGCGGCTGCGCGCCCGCCAGCATGCGCCACGCGCGCAGTTCGCCCCCGCCCAAGTGGTAACGGATCACCTCGCGCATCAGCCGGCGCAACGCCGCCGCCCCCGCGGGGTCCGGCATGCGGTCTTCGGCCAGCGCCAGCAAGTCACCGCCGCGCACGGCACGGGCTGCCCCGGCCGCGCAACGCACGGCGCCTTGCTCCACGTCGTAGCGGTAATGCGCCTGCGCCTGCAGCACCTCCTCGCCACCGGCCTCGGAGCGCAATTGCAGTCCATAGCCGATGGCCTCCAGCAGGTCGCGCTCGAAACGGCGCAACGTCCATCCCGCCGGCTCGCCCGCGGCCAGCCGCGCCAGCGTACGGGCATAGGCGTCGAACAGCGCCGGCAGCGCGTCCTGCCGTGCGGTGAGCCGCACCACCAGCTCGTTGAGGTAGAGCCCCGCCAGGCCGTGGTCGCCACCCAATCGCAGCGGCATGCCCACCGTCTCGGCTCCCGTCAGCGTGGCCATCTCGCCGCGCAACAGCAGGTCCAGCGACAGCGGCTGGAATGGCTCCAGTTGCGCCCGCCGCAACTTCGCCCGTTCGCCACGCACCCCGCGCGCGACAACACCGAGCCGGCCGTGGTCGCGGGTCAGGCATTCGAGCAGCAGCGAAGTCTCGCGATAAGGCCGCGCATGCAGCACGTAGGCGGGTTGCTGGTCGAGGCGCATGAAAAATCAGGAGTGGGAAACGAGAAGTGGAAAGTGAGAGCGCGCAAGAAGCGAAAAGCGAATGGCGATGATGCGAGAAGCATCCCCGGCCTTTCTCTCACTTCTCACTCCTCACCTCTCACTCCTAATCCGTATAGCCGAACTTCTTCAGCATCGCCTCGTCGTCCACCCAGCCTTCGCGCACCTTCACCCACAACTTGAGGAAGACCTTGCGCTCGAACAGGCGCTCCATGTGCCGGCGCGCGGCCGTACCGATGGCCTTGAGCTGGGCGCCGCCCTGGCCGATCACGATGGCCTTCTGGCCGTCGCGCTCCACCCAGACCACCGCGTGGATCTCGGCGACGCCGTCGGGGCGGTCGTTGAACTGCTCGATCTCCACCGTGGTGGCGTAGGGCAGTTCCTGGTCCAGCCGCAGCATCAGCTGCTCGCGCACCATCTCGGCGGCAAGGAAGCGCTCGCTGCGATCGGTGATCTCGTCCTCGCCGTAGACCGGCGCGCGCACCGGCAGGCGGGCGAGGATGGCCCGCTCCAGCTCGGCCAGGCCCTTCTTCTTCAACGCGCTGGCGTAGTGGATCTCGTCGTAGTCGTGCTTCCCGCTCAGGCCGGCCACGAACGGCAGCAGGGCCGTCTTGTCCTTGCTCAGGTCCACCTTGTTGATGACCAGCAGGCGCGGCGCCTTCTGCTCGGTGAGCGCGGCGTACAGCGCCTCGTCCTCGTCGGTCCAGCGGCCCGCCTCGATCACCTGCACCACCAGGTCGACGTCGCTGATCGCGGCGCGCGCGGCGCGGTTGAGGCTGCGGTTCATCGCCCGCTTGGCGCCGCGGTGCAGGCCGGGGGTGTCGACATAGAGGATCTGCCCGGCTTCGCTGCTCGCGATGCCGAGGATGCGGTGGCGGGTGGTCTGCGGGCGCGGGCTGACGATGGAGAGGCGGAAGCCGATCAGCGCATTGAGCAGGGTCGACTTGCCCACGTTCGGGCGGCCGGCCAGCGCGACCAGACCGCAGCGATAGTCAGCGTGCGGCAGCGCGCCGTCGGCGCCGGATTCGATGGGATGATCCATGGGAAGGGGTACTCGGACAGGTGTGCGGCATTGTAGTGCGCCAACCCGTGCCCGCAGGCAGTCGGCACAAGCGGGGCGCACTCAGGCGGCGCGCGACTGCTCGATCAAATGGGCCAGCACGGCATCGGCGGCGTCCTGTTCGGCCTGGCGCCGGCTGGAGCCGCTGGCCTCGGCGCTGAACGGTTGCGGCTCGGTCACCGTGCAGCGCACGTCGAAGACTTTGGCGTGGTCCTCGCCGCGGCTGTCGACCAGCTCGTACTGCGGCAGCGCATGGCCATGGCCTTGCAGCCACTCCTGCAGACGCGTCTTGGCATCCTTGGAGGAGCGTTGCAGCGCGGCGATGCGTTCCGCGAACAACTCGCGCACCACCTGCCGGCAGGCGTCGAGGCCGCCATCGAGGAAGACCGCCGCCAGCGAGGCCTCGAACGCGTCGGCGAGGATGGAATCGCGGCGGAAACCGCCGCTCTTCAGCTCGCCGGGACCGAGCTTCAGCGCATCCCCCAGTTCCAGCTCGCGCGCGATCGCCGCCAGCGCCTGGCCGTTGACCAGCTGTGCACGCAGCCGCGACAACTCGCCCTCGCTGGCCTTCGGATGCACCTCGTACAGCATCTCGGCGACGAAGGCGCCCAGCAGGGCGTCGCCGAGGAACTCCAGGCGCTCGTTGTTGGGCTTGCCGACGCTGCGGTGGGTCAGCGCCAGCGCGGCAAGTTCGGGATCGCGGAAACGGTAGTTCAGGGTCAAGCGGGGCGGCTCACTCGTTCACGTTGCCCTGCATCTTCACACTCTTCTCGAAGTGCAGCAGAAAATCGATGTTGTAAATGAACGGGATGTCCTTGTCGTAGACGACATGCAGCGTACTGCCGCCGCCGTTGTCGCGGCTGATCGTGATGTCGGTCGGCTTGATGGTGTTGTCGCCGACGTATTGATTGTCAAACTTGAACATCAGATCGCGACGGATCTCGTCCAGTGACTTGCCCGATGTTCCGCTCGAAGCTTCCTGGTTCACCGCCTTCACCACGCCACCGTATTCGGTATAGGACGGCACCAGCTTCATCGCCATGTAACCGAAGAAACCCACCACCAGCAGGATCACCAGAAACCCGATCAGGGTCACGCCCGACTGCTTCGTTTTCATAGTCCCCTCGCTATGCGGCCGGTGCGACCGGCCGTGGTTGCGTCATGCAGCCGCATGCCCATGCGACCGCCGGCGCCGATTATGCCAGCGGCCGCACGGCATGCGGCAGCGGTTGCATCACATCAGTGGATGATCGTGCCGATGCGGTGGAAGTCCACGCCACCGGTGCCCCAGCCCTTCCAGCTCATCCAGATCATGAAGGCCTTGCCCGCCAGGTCCTGCTCCGGCAGGCAGCCCCACCAGCGGCTGTCGGTACTGTTGTTGCGGTTGTCGCCCATCACCAGGTAGCAGCCCGGCGGCACCTTGGACGGCACCTTGTCGTTCGGGATCGAATAGGGCGTGGTGTAGGCCGGCATGCGCGCCACCAGGTGATTGACCACCTTGCCGTCCTCGCGCTGCAGATGCTCGGTCCACACGGTGGCGCCCATGTCCAGCATCAGGCGCTCCTCGTCGCGCTGCGGATTGCCAACGTAGGGGCCGATCTCGTCGGCCTGCACCGGCTTGCCGTCGATCAGCAGGTCGGCGCCGTGGATCTCGATGCTGTCGCCCGGCAAGCCGATCACGCGCTTGATCCAGTTCTGGCTGGGCACCGGCGCGTGCGGATCGGCGCAGCTGATGTCGCCGCTGCGCACCAGGTGACCGCCCGCATCACGGCAAAGGAAACCGGGGAAGCGGAACACCACCACGTCGCCACGCTTCGGTTCGCCGAGGTCGAGGAACTTGGTGTTGAACGCCGGCAGGCGCAGGCCATAGGCGAACTTGTTGACCAGGATGAAATCGCCCACGTCCAGCGTGGGCATCATCGAACCGGAAGGGATGCGGAACGGCTCGGCCACGAAGGAGCGCAGCACCAGCACCGCCAGCACCACCGGGAACAGCGAGCGCGCCCAGTCCACCGGCGCCGGGTCGCGGTACTCGCTGCCGGCCGCGTCGAGGCGCGCCTTGCGCTTCTTGTAGAGGAACAGCCGATCCAGTCCCCACACCACGCCGAACAGCACGGTGAGGCCTAACAGGATCGCGGAAAAATCGAATTCCATGCTTACTCCCTGGGGTGCCGCTTCTTATTTGTCTGTACGCAACACGGCGAGGAAGGCTTCCTGCGGAATCTCCACCCGACCGACCTGTTTCATGCGTTTCTTGCCTTCCTTCTGCTTCTCCAAGAGCTTCTTCTTGCGGCTGACATCGCCGCCGTAGCACTTGGCCAAGACGTTCTTGCGCAGCGCCTTCACCGTGGAGCGCGCGATGATCTGCGCACCCACGGCGGCCTGGATCGCCACGTCGAACTGCTGGCGCGGGATCAGGTCCTTCATCCGCTCGACCAGCTCGCGACCTCGGCGATCCGCGTGCGAACGGTGCACGATGAGGGAAAGCGCATCCACGCGGTCGCCGTTGATCAGCACGTCCACGCGCACGAACGGGCCGGCGTCGAAGCGCTCGAAGTGGTAGTCCATCGAGGCGTAGCCGCGCGACACCGACTTCAGGCGATCGAAGAAGTCCAGCACCACCTCGGCCAGCGGCAGCTCGTAGGTGATCTGCACCTGGCTGGCCAGGTACTGGATCGAGCGCTGCACGCCGCGCTTTTCCTGGCACAGTGTGACGATGTTGCCGATGTAGTCCGGCGGGGTGAGGATGCTGGCCACGATGATCGGCTCGCGGATCTCCTCGATCTGCGGCACCGGCGGCAACTTGGCCGGGTTGTCCAGCGCCAGCACCGTGCCGTCGCTCTTCAGCACCTCGTACACCACGGTGGGCGCGGTGGTGATGAGGTTGAGGTCGTATTCGCGCTCCAGCCGCTCCTGCACGATCTCCATGTGCAGCATGCCGAGGAAGCCGCAGCGGAAGCCGAAGCCCATCGCCTCGGAGCTTTCCGGCTCGAAGAACAGCGCGGCGTCGTTCAGACGCAGCTTGTCCAGCGCCTCGCGCATCGCGGGGAAGTCGTCGGCGGAAACCGGGAACAGGCCGGCGAACACGCGCGGCTGCATGGTCTGGAAGCCAGGCAGCGGTTCGGAAGCAGGTTTGCCAGCATGCGTGAGCGTGTCGCCTACCGGCGCGCCGTGCACGTCCTTGATCGAGGCGTTGATCCAGCCCACCTCGCCCGCGGAAAGCTTGTCCAGCTTCTTGCGCTTGGGCGTGAACACGCCCACCTCGTCCACCTCGTGGGTGCGGCCGGTGGACATCACCAGCAGCTTGTCGCCGGGCTTGATCTCGCCCTGCATCACGCGCACCAGCGAGATCACGCCGAGGTAGTTGTCGAACCACGAGTCGATGATCAGCGCCTGCAGCTTGTCGGTGTCACCCGGCTTCGGTGCCGGAATGCGCGCCACGATCGCTTCGAGCACCTCGACCACGTTGAGGCCGGTCTTGGCGCTGATTGCCACCGCGTCGGTGGCATCGATGCCGATCACCGCCTCGATCTCGCCCTTCACCTTCTCGACGTCGGCGGTGGGCAGGTCGATCTTGTTGAGCACCGGCACCACTTCCAGGCCCATCTCGACGGCCGTGTAGCAGTTCGCGACGGACTGCGCCTCCACGCCTTGGGCGGCATCCACCACCAGCAGCGCGCCTTCGCAGGCGGCCAGCGAGCGGCTGACCTCGTAGGAGAAATCCACGTGGCCGGGGGTGTCGATGAAGTTGAGCTGGTAGGTCTTGCCGTCGCGCGCCTTGTACGGCAGCGACACCGACTGCGCCTTGATGGTGATGCCGCGTTCGCGCTCGATCGGGTTGTTGTCCAGCACCTGCGCTTCCATCTCGCGCTCGGCGAGGCCGCCGCAGATCTGGATGATGCGATCCGCCAGCGTGGACTTGCCGTGGTCGATGTGGGCGATGATGGAGAAATTGCGGATCAGTTCCATGGAGCGCGCGAAGCCGGCCTTGCCTGGGGAGCGCCACCGGAATGGCGGCACGAACCCGGTATTGTCGCATGGAACCGCCGGCCGCCGCCGCAGCGGCGCCATGCGCACCGGCACGGGGAGCGACGTCGGCGAAAGCCGTCGCACCCCATGCCGGCCGCCATCACTTGCCGTCCGGCACGGTCAGGCCGAAGAAGCGGTTCTGCCCGCCGCGGCGCACCAGCAGCAGCACCGTGGAACCGGCCTTCACGTCCTTCGTCGCGGCGCGGAACGCCTCCACGCTGCCCACCGGCTGCTGGTTCACCATCAGGATCACGTCGCCCGGCTGCAGGCCGGCCTGCGCCGCCACCGCGCCGGTGACATCGCCGACCAGCACGCCCTGCCCGGACTTCAGATCCATCTGCTTGCGGGTGGCGTTGTCCAGCGGCTGCACGGTGATCCCCAGCGCGGCGGCGCCGCTGCTGTTCGCGCCCGGCGCCGCACCGCCGTTGTCCACGGCATTCTGGTCGCGCGGCATCGCGCCGATGGTGACCTGCACGGTTTCCTTCTTGCCGTTGCGCAGGATCTCCAGCGGCACCCGCGTACCCGGCTTGGTCATGCCCACCAGCGGCGGCAGGTCGGAAGGACTGCGGATCACGTGGCCGTCATAGCCGAGGATGATGTCGCCGAGCTGGATGCCGGCCTTCTCCGCACCGCTGCCGGCGGTCACCTCGGCGACCGCCGCGCCGGAGGCATCCGGCAGCTTGTAGGCCTTCTCCATGTCGTCATCGACGGCCTGGACCAGCACGCCCAGCTGGCCGCGCGTCACGTAGCCCCTGGTCTTGAGCTGCTCCACCGCGTTCATCGCCACGTCGATCGGGATCGAGAACGACACGCCCTGGTAGCCGCCCGTGCCGGAATAGATCTGTGAGTTGATGCCCACCACCTGGCCTTGCAGGTTGAACAGCGGGCCGCCGGAATTGCCGCGGTTGATCGGCACGTCGGTCTGGATGAACGAGGTGTAGGGCTGGTCCTGGCTGCCCAGATTGCGGCCGATCGCACTGACGATGCCCTGGGTCACGGTGTAGTCGAAACCGAACGGCGAGCCGATCGCCAGCACCCACTGGCCGGGCTTCAGGCTGCGCGAGTCGCCGATGCTCACCGTGGGCAGGCTGCCGCCTGCGTTGACCTTGAGCAGGGCGATGTCGTAGGTGGGATCTGTGCCGACCACCTTGGCGTCGAGGATGCGGCGGTCCTGCAGGCGCACGATCACCTTGTCCGCATCGGCCACCACGTGGTTGTTGGTGAGGATGTAGCCATCGCCGGAGACGATGAAGCCCGAGCCCAGCGAGGTATGCGCCTGCTCCGCCGGCGAGGGCATCATCGGCATGCCGAAGAAGCGGCGGAACAGTTCGGCCTGCGGATCGTTCGGCATGCCGCCCTGCCCCGACAGGCCGCGCACGCCGGGCTTGCCGCGACCGCTGTACTTCGCCTCCACCTGCACCACGGCGGGTGCGTTCTTCTGCACGATGCCGGTGAAGTCCGGCAGGGAGGCCGCGGCGGGTGCCGGCTGGGCCTGCACCACCGGCACGGCCAGGACCGTGCCGGCCAGGGCACAGCACACCAGCAGGCTCAGGCGGGAGCTGCGCAGGATGGATGATTTCATGACGCCTCCTAGGATCGGTTCGGGCTTCGGAACGGACACGCGCCACCGACGGCCCTGGTCGGGTCGCGGGTGAGCGGAACGGGATGGAGAGGCGGACCGCGGTGCGTGCACGCGGCCTCGCCTACTGGGCGCTGGCGCCTTGGCGCGGAGCATCCGGCACTTGCTGCTGGGCCGGGTCGAGCAGGATCAGGTAGCTGCCGTCATGGTTGTCCAGCGTGCGGTAGCGCTGCGCGCGGAACGGCGACATGCCGCGACCGCCGTACGACGGCGAGAGGCCGGCATCGACCGGCGCAGCCAGCGTGGCCGAGGCGCGCTGGCTGAGCAGGCCGGGCGCCTTGCCGCTCAGCCACGGCGGCACCACCGCCACTTCCGGCTGCGGCGCGGCGGTTGGCGCGCTCTTCACCGGCATGCCCGGTGGCGCAGCCTGCGCGGTCAGCGGGGTCGCGTGCCGTTCGGCATCACCAGTGGGCTGGGCGATCATCAGCGCCGCGGCGGCGACGCCCGCGGCGATTGCGCCACCGGCCGACCAGCGCAGCCAGCGATGGTGGCGCGGCACGGCGGCCACGACCGATTCCTGCTCGATCGCCAGCATCACCCGCGACACGAAGCCGGCCTCGGCCAGCGGCGGCAGCTGTTTGCGCAAGCCATCGCGGGCGACGTGATAGCTCACCCAGGTGCGCCGCAGCTCGCCGTCGTGGTCGAGCCGGCGCAGCAGGAAGCGCAGTTCCTCGTGCGACAGTTCGCCGTCGATGCCGGCAGAAAGGTGTTCACGCGCATGCTGGTCTGGCTGGTTCATGTCTGCTCCTCGCGATCCGACAACAACGGCCGCAACTTCTCGTCGATCGCCTCGCGGGCCCGGAAGATGCGCGAACGCACCGTACCGATCGGGCAGCCCATCGCCTCGGCGATTTCCTCGTAGCTCAGGCCGTCCACCTCGCGCAGCGTGATGGCCACCCTGAGTTCCTCAGGCAGCGCTTGGACAGTGGAAAACACCGAATGTTCAATTTCCTGCCGCATCAGCTCGCGTTCGGGGGTGGCGCTGTCGTGCATGCGCTCGGCACCGGACAGGAACACGGCGTCTTCGGCGTCGATGTCATCGGTCGGCGGACGCCGCCCCATCGCCACCAGGTGGTTCTTGGCGGTGTTCACCGCGATCTTGTAGAGCCAGGTGTAGAACGCGCTGTCGCCGCGGAACGAGCCGATCGCCCGCCAGGCGCGGATGAAGGACTCCTGCGCGATGTCCTCGCATTCGGCGTGGCTCCTCACATAGCGGGAGACCAGCCCGATCACCTTGTGCTGGTATTTGCGCACCAGGAGATCGAAGGCGCGCTTGTCGCCGCCCTGCACGCGTTCGACGAGTGCCCGATCCAGTTCGTTTTCGCCCGTGCGGGCCGTTTCCGTCGTCAATGCCGTCTTCCGCTGCGGAGCTTGTGCCAGAACGAGCGCTGCTCAGACCGGGGCCGGGCGCGCAAGTTCAGCGTGCCCATGAGTGTAGCGATTCCACCCTGACGCACGGCTGTGCCATCGGTTGACTTGTCCGGGTCAACCGAGCATGGGGACGACGGGTGCCCGGCTCAAGCCGGCACAGCGGTCGGCTGGCCCAGCAGTTGCTGGCGCTCGGCCAGCAGGCGCTCGAAGGAAACCACGGGCAACGGCCGGCAGAACAGGTAGCCCTGCAGCTCGTCGCAATCGTGGGCACGCAGGAACGCCAGGTGCTGCTCGGTTTCCACGCCCTCGGCCACCACGCTGCGGCCGAGCCGGTGCGCCATCTCGATGGTGGCGCGCACGATCGCCTCGTCGTCCGGGTCCACGCCGATGTTGCGCACGAAGCTCTGGTCGACCTTGATGCGGTCGGCCGGCAGCTTGCGCAGGTAGTCCAGCGAGGCGGCGCCGGTGCCGAAGTCGTCGATCGCGATCCGGCAGCCCAGCCGGTGCAACGCCTGCAGGTTCTCCACCAGGTTCGGCGCGGCCTTGATGCTGATGCTCTCGGTGATCTCCAGCTCCAGCAGGGTGGGATCGAGCCCGGTTTCCTGCAGCGCGCGGAACACCGTGGCCGGCAGCTTCGGCTCCATCAGCTGCAGCGCGGACAGGTTCACGCCTAGGCGCAGGCGCAGGCCGTAGCGCTGCTCCCACTCCTGGGCCTGGCGGCAGGCCATGCGCAGCACCCATTCGCCGATCGGCACGATCAGGCCGGTCTCCTCTGCCAGCGGAATGAACACCGCGGGGCTGATCGGCCCCAGCTCGGGGTGCTCCCAGCGCAGCAGCGCCTCCATCCCCACGATGTCCTCGCTGTCGGTGCCGACCTGCGGCTGGTAGACCAGGCGCAGTTCGCCGTTGCCCAGCGCATGGCGCAGGCGCGAGCGCAGCGCCAGGCCGTGCTCGCGCGCGTACTCCGGGCTCACCTCGTAGATGCGGCAGTTGTTGCGGCCCTGGCGCTTGGCCGCGTACATCGCCTCGTCGGCATGCTTGAGCAGGGTTTCCGCATCGGCCGCGTCGTCGGGGAAAAAGCTCACGCCGATCGACACGCCGACCTGCAGGCGGGTGCTGTTCTCCAGTTCCAGCGGCTCGGCCACCACCTGCAGGATCTTCTCGGCGACCCGCTGCACGTCGTCGTTCTTCACGATGTGGCGCAACACCACGGTGAACTCGTCGCCGGCGTAACGCGCCACCGTGTCAGAGGCGCGCACGCTGCCGCGTAGGCGGCGGGTGACTTCCTGCAGCACCTGGTCGCCGGCGGCGTGGCCGTGGGTGTCGTTGATCGCCTTGAAGTGGTCGAGGTCGACGAACAGCACGGCGAAGCATTCGCCGTTGCGCACCGCCTCGCGCAGGATCGATTCCAGCCGGTCGCCGAACAGCAGGCGGTTCGGCAGGCCGGTGAGCGCGTCGAGCAGACCCTCGGCGCGCCCCTGCTCGCGGGTGAGCCCCAGCTCCAGCCCCTGCGCGAAACGCGCCGCCGCGCAGCGCAGCAGCGGCTCGACGATCGCCATGTCGCCGAAGCCGCGCCGGGTACCGGCCAGCATCGCACCCAGCACCACGCGGCGCTCGTCGAGCAGCGGCAGGCCCACGAAACCGGACAGCTCCAGCAAGGGCAGCAGCGGATCGGTGGGCACCCGCTGCACCGCCTCGCTGCGGTAGAGCACCGGCTCCCCGTCGAGGACGCGCTGCAGCAGCTGCTGCGCCTCGACCGGCGGCCAGGCCGGCTCCGCGCCGTTCCACAGCTGCAGCAGCGGCGCCAGGAACTCGCTGCCCTCGTTGCGCACCGGCCACACCGCCAGGTAATCCAGCGCCATCTCGTCGAACAGCAGCCGTGCGCTGGCGTCGCGGGTGGCGCCGCCGCCGCTGGTGGCGAAGATGCGCGCCAGCAGGACCAATGCGTTTTCCGCCGCACCGCGGCCTTGCGCCGGCATCACTGGCGCAGCGGCGGGCGGCAGTTGCTGCCAGCGCGTCAGCAGTTCGGCTTCGATCTGGGCCGCATGCAACCAGCCGGCGATGTCGTCGGGCAATTGCGCGGCCTGCAACGGCGCGTCTTCGTCGAGGATCGCCAGCAACGGTACACCGGCCCCGGCATCCAGCGCGCGCAACTGCTCGCAACACTGGCGCGCCTGCGCGGCATCGTCGCCGAGCACCGCCACCATCAGCTGCAGCGATGGGCGCCCTTCCAGCAGGATCGCCGCGTGCTGCGCGTCGCGGGCGCTGTGGATATGCCGGCAACCCGACTGGTCGAACACGTCGAACAGGCGGCGGCGCAGATCGCGTCGCGCCGCGAGGACGAGGATGCCTTCGCTCATGCCTGTTGTCCGCTCAGCCAGCGGCCGTCGCGCAGGCGCAGGCGCTGCGGCAACTCGGGTTCGCTGTCGATGCAGGTGATCAGCTCACCCAGTTGCTCGACCAGGGCCAGTGGTGCGTTGAGCAGCACCACGCGGCGCAGATGTCCGGTGGTCGCCCGCGCCAGTTGCCGCAGCAGGGTGAGGTCGGCCGCCGCCAGGGGCAACTCCAGCTCCTGCAGCACGTAGACGCCGAAATGCATGCTCTGCTGCATGTAGCGCAAGGCTTGGCCGAGGCGCTGCGCATCCGGCACCCGCGCATGCGCATCGCGCAGGCTGGACAGGCCCAGCCCCGGCTGCCACAGGTACACCGCCTGCCCGCTGTGGCGGGCGATGCCGCGGAAGTGTTCCAGCAGGGCGGCGCCATCCTCGCTGCGCACCGCCACCACACCGGCAGGCGCGGCAAGGATCCGTTCGAAGACGTCGTGACCGGAAGATGGCAATGGCATATCCATCATCGATGTCATCGTGGCTCCCTGGATCGTTCGGCGCCGGCTGGCGGGGTGGTGCACCGTCGGCCGGTATGCATGGCGCATTCTCCACGGTTTCAGCCCATTCTGGGGCCTGTCCGCCACCACGCGGAGCGAACCGCTTCACATTCGACCGATCGGAAGATTCCGAAACCCGACGCAAGTCCGTGCGGGCCCTCCCCGGCGCGCATCTCGCACTCGTCCGGACGGGACGGTATGGTTCGGGCTTCGTCCACCACCCTCCCCGGCCCATGTTCGAAGGATTGCGCTTCAACCACTGGAAGACGAGCCTGGACGAGCGCGGCATCGTCACGCTCAGCCTCGACCGCGCCGGCAGCAGCGTCAACGCGATCAACCGCGCCGTGCTGGACGAGCTGGGCCAGATCGTCGAGCGGCTGGCGATCGAGCAGCCGGCCGGGGTGATCGTGCATTCCGCCAAGCCCGCCGGCTTCGCGGTGGGCGCGGACATCAAGGAATTCGTGGAGTACGCGAAACAGGGCAGCGTGCTGGAGAACATCGAGCACGGTCAGCAGGTGTACGAGGCGCTGGCGCGCCTGTCCTGCCCCACCGTGGCGGCGGTGCATGGCGCCTGCATGGGTGGCGGCACCGAGTTGATCCTGGCCTGCCGCCAGCGCATCGCCGCGGACGACGACAAGACGAAGATCGCCCTACCCGAGGTGATGCTGGGCATCCACCCCGGCTGGGGCGGCACGGCACGCCTGCCCCGGCTGATCGGCGCCACCGAGGCGCTGCCGCTGATGCTGACCGGCAAGCCGCTGTCGGCGAAGCGTGCGCTGGCGCTGGGCGTGGTCGACCGCGTGGCGCCGCCCGACGAACTGCTGGCCGAGGCGCGTGCCTTGTTGCGCCGCCCGCAGACGCAGCCGTTCGCACGGCGTGCCAAGGCCTGGCTCACCAACTGCTGGCCGGCGCGGCAGATCCTCGCGCCGATGGTGATGAAGCAGACGGCCGCCAAGGTACGCAAGGAGCACTACCCTGCCCCGTTCGCGCTGATCGACGTGTGGCAGCGCGGCGGCGGCGACATCCGCCAGCGACTGAAGCTGGAGGCGCGCTCGGTGGCAAAGCTGGCGACCACGCCCACCGCACACAACCTGATCCGCCTGTTCTTCCTGCAGGAGCGACTGAAGAACCAGAGCGCCGACACCGAGCACGGCATCCGGCACGTGCACGTGGTGGGCGCCGGCGTGATGGGCGGCGACATCGCCGCGTGGGCCGCGCTGAAAGGCTTTGACGTCACCTTGCAGGATCGCGAGATGAAGTACGTCCAGCCCGCGCTGGATCGCGCCCGCAAGCTGTACGAGAAGAAGCTCAAGACCCCGGCGAAAGTCGAAGCCGCCACGGCGCGCCTCAAGGCCGACGTCGAAGGCAAGGGCGTGGCCAGTGCCGACCTCGCCATCGAGGCGATCTACGAGAACGCCGAGGCCAAGCAGGCGCTGTACGCCGCCATCGAGCCGCAATTCCAGCGCGAGGAAATCCTGGCCAGCAACACCTCCAGCATCCCGCTGGACGAGTTGCGCAAGTACCTCAAGGCGCCGCAGCGTTTCCTCGGCCTGCACTTCTTCAATCCGGTGGCGCAGATGCCGCTGGTGGAAGTGGTGCGCCACGACGCGCTCGACCCGGCGATCGAGAAGCGCGCACTGGCGTTCTGCAAGGCGATCGGCAAGCTGCCGGTGGCGGTGAAAGGCACGCCCGGCTTCCTGGTCAACCGCATCCTGATGCCCTACCTGCTGGAAGCGCTGCGCCTCTACAACGAAGGCGTGCCCGGCCCGGTACTGGACAAGGCGGCGAAGGCTTTCGGCATGCCGATGGGGCCGATCGAGCTGGCCGACACTGTGGGCCTGGATGTCTGCGTTTCGGTCGGCAAGGAACTGTCGCCCTTCCTCGGCCTGGAATTGCCGCCCGGGCTGGAGGACAAGCTCGACGCCGGCAAGCGCGGCAAGAAGGACGGACAGGGCCTGTACGTGTGGCAGGACGGCAAGCCGATCAAGCCGGAAGTCGATCCCGACTATCAGCCCGCGCCCGACCTCACCGACCGCATGATCCTGGCCATGGTGAACGAGGCCGTGGCCTGCCTCGCCGACGGCGTGGTGGACGATGCCGACCTGCTCGACGCCGGCGTGATCTTCGGCACCGGCTTCGCGCCGTTCCGCGGTGGCCCGATCCAGTACCTGCGCAGCGAGGGAGCGGGCAAGGTCAAGGCGAGGCTGGAGCAACTGGCCCAGCGCCATGGCGCCCGCTTCACGCCCAAGGAAGGCTGGGATCATCCGACGCTGGCGGTCGGTGCCGACACGCTCTGAATCCATGCTCATCGCATGTGAAAACGCCCGGTTCATGACCGGGCGTTTTCGTCAGAAGGCGGTGCAGCGACCTACCAGACCAGATCGTCGGGCACGCCGTCGTCGTCAGCTGCTGCATTTGGATCGACCAACAAGGCCAACAGGTGTTCGTCGACCGCGCGCACCTGCTCGGCGATCTCGCGGCTGACCAGCAGGTAGCGACCAGCCTGCTGCACCACGCCCAGTTCGCCCGCGTTGAGCGCCGCGAGTTGTTCGGCATCGACATGGATGCGGCGGATCTTGCCGCCGTACTCGAAGTTGCGCACCAGCTCGGTCTCGGCCTTGTTCAAGGCCTTGCCATCCAGCAGTTGCTGGATCTTCTGCTTGCGCTCGCGGCGCAGGCGCGCCTGTTCCTCGGCTTCCTGCTGGGCACGCTTGCGCTCGCCCGCCTCGGTCTGGGCGCGGATCGCGTAGGCCTTGGCCAGGTCGATGTCTTCCTGGCTACGCCGCGGTGTCGGCGGTTTGCCACCGTGACCGTGCGGCTTGCCGTTCGGCTTGCCCTTGCCTTCGTTGCCGCGCCTTTCCTCGCGGATTTGCTTGACGAGGCCACTCTTCAGCAGCTGATCGCGCAGGGATTCACTCATGGGTGAGATGTCGTGTTTTAGTAATGAGGCGGTGGCGGTTCGCTGTGCGGATCGGACGTCGCGCCCAGCCGCACGCTCTGCAGTTCCTGCCGCAGATGGTGCACCAGCTGTTCCAGCTGGACGATGCGCAGCGCCTGTTCGGCATCGGCGCCGGCCAGCGCCTGCACGGTGTCGTCGATGAAGGTCAGCCGCACTTCGAGATCGGCGAGGCGCTGCTCGATCGCGTCCATCAGCGTGCCACACGCAAGCTGCGGCCGCGGCCGATGCCGTAGTAGGCCAGGCCAGCCTCTTCCACCGCTGCCGGATCGTAGAGGTTGCGGCCGTCGAAGATCACCGGCGTCTTGAGCAGGGCGCGGATGCGCGCGAAGTCCGGGCTGCGGAAGGCCTTCCATTCGGTGACGATGGCCAGCGCATCGGCACCCTGCAATGCATCGCGGGCGTGCTCGCACAGCACGAGGTCGGCGCGCTCGCCGTAGATGCGCCGGGTTTCCTCGCGCGCCTCCGGATCGAAGGCCTGCACGCGGGCGCCGGCATCCCACAGCGCCTCCATCAGGCGGCGGCTGGAGGCCTCGCGCATGTCGTCGGTATTCGGCTTGAAGGCCAGCCCCCACAGCGCAATGGTCTTGCCCTTCAGGTCGCCGTCGAAGTGGCGCGAGATCAGTTCGAACAGCTTGGTCTTCTGGTCGTGGTTCACCGCCTCGACCGCGCCCAGCAGGCGCGCCGCGTAGCCCGCGCCGCGCGCGGTGCGTTCCAGCGCCTGCACGTCCTTGGGGAAGCAGGAGCCGCCGTAGCCCGCGCCGGGATAGATGAAGTGGTAGCCGATGCGCGGATCGGCACCGATGCCCTGGCGCACCAGTTCCACGTCGGCACCCACGCGCTCGGCGATATTGGCGATCTCGTTCATGAAGCTGATCTTGGTCGCCAGCATCGCGTTCGCGGCGTACTTGGTCAGCTCGGCCGAGCGTTCGTCCATCACCACGGTGCGCTCGTGGTTGCGGTTGAACGGCGCGTACAGCTTGCGCAGCACGGCCACCGCCCGCTCGCTGGAGCTGCCGATGACGATTCGGTCGGGGCGCAGGCAGTCCTCCACCGCATCGCCTTCCTTGAGGAATTCCGGGTTGGAGACCACGTCGAATTCGATCGCGGCGCCGCGCGCCGCCAGCTCGGCCGCGATCGCCGCGCGCACGCGGTCGGCGGTGCCCACCGGCACGGTGGACTTGTTCACCACCACGGCGTAGCGGTCGAGATGTGCGCCGATGGTGCGCGCCACGCCCAGCACGTATTTCAGGTCGGCGCTGCCGTCCTCGTCGGGCGGCGTGCCCACCGCGATGAAGATCACCTCGGCGTGCGCGATGCCGGCCGCGGCGTCGGTGGTGAAATCGAGTTGGTCGTCGGCGTGGTTGCGCCGCACGATGGGTTCCAGGCCCGGCTCGTAGATCGGGATCTCGCCGCGCAACAGGCGCTCGACCTTGCCCGCGTCGATGTCGACGCAGACCACGTGGTTGCCCATCTCGGCGAGGCAGGCACCGGTGACCAGGCCGACATAGCCGGTGCCGAAGATCGTGACTTTCATCGTGCTGCCGATTCCTCTTCGAACGGATCGTGCATTCTAACCGCGCGGTCGTTGCCGCGCAGGGACAAAGCAAGAGGGCGCGAATCGCTTCGCGCCCTCCCGTGTCTGACTGCCGAAGCCGCGCTTACTTACTTGGCGGCGGGAGCCGCCGGCGTCGGCTTGGTGCTGACCAGCGTCACGTCGAAGATCAGCGTGGCGTTCGGCGGCATCGGCGGCTGCGGCTCGGCGCCGTAGGCCAAGGCTGCCGGGATGAACAGCTTGTAATGGCCACCCACCTGCATCAGCTGCAGGCCTTCGCGGAAGCCCGGGATCACGCCGGCCAGCGGGATGTCGGCCGCGCCCGGCGGGTTGTGCTTGGACGAGGCGTCGAACACCTGGCCGTCGACGAACGTGCCGGTGTAGTCGATCTTCACCGTGTCGTTCGGACCCGGGCGGGCGCCGGTACCCTGGCTGATCACCTGGTACTGCAGGCCCGAAGCGGTGGTCTTCACGCCCGGCGCGGTCTTGTTCTTGGCGAGGAAGGCGTCGCCCTCGGCCTTGTTCTTGGCCGCCAGCTTGGTCATCTCGGCCTCGTACTTGGCCTTGATCTTGGCCATGAAGGCGTCATGCACCTGCTTGGCCTCTTCCTCGCTCATGCTCGGCTTCTGGCCGGACAACGCAGCCTTCACCGCATTCGCCACGGCGGTCGGGTCCAGTTCGTCGCGCATGATCGGCGGCACCTGGGAAGCAATCTCCCAGCCAACCACGTAGCTGGCCTTGGCCTTGTCGACCGTGCCGCTGGCGCTGGCAGCCTTGGTGGCCGTCTGGGCGGCGAACGCACCCGCCGACATGCCCAGCGTCGCAGCCACCGCAAGGGCCGTCAGCGTGGGGCGCAGAAAATGCTTCATTCGGTATTCCCTCGTGTTTTGGATATGCCGGTGCCGCCGGCCGGGCCCCCACAACGGAGGCATGGTCGCCCATTGTGAGGCGCCCGCGCCGGGCTTGCAATCGGGTCTGCTTGCGACAGTCAAGCCGCAGAAAGGTTCCGCCGGCGCCGCGGAAAGCGCGAGCCCGACGCGGCGCAGCCGGACACCGGACCTCAGGCGGAAGGGTGATGCTCGGGCGGCTCCGGCTTGTCCAGCGTCTCCTTCAGCGCAGCCTGCAGCCGCGCGTGCAACTTGACCAGGGTGCGCCACAGGATCACCGCCAGCACCACGCCGGCCACCAGCAGCGACAACGCCACGCCGAACGGCGGCAGGATCGCCGAGCCCAGCGCGCCGACCAGGAGCGCCAGCGCGAACAAGGTGGCCAGCGGAATCATCCGCGCCAGCACGTTGCGGATCGCCTGCGTATAGCTGCCGGTGTAGCGTTCGCGGATGCCCAGCTCGGCCAGCAGCATGCCCAGAGCCTCCGCCTTGCGGTAGACGGCAATCAGCATCGGCAAGGACAGGAACAGCGCGCAGGCCCAGATCAGCGTGTGGCGCAGGTCGCGATGGATGCCGAACTGCGTGAACCAGGTCCAGCTGTGCGCATTCACGTAGGCGCCGATCACGAACAGCGTGACCACCAGCAACACGTTGACCGCGATGTGCCACAGCAGGCGGCGCAGCATCGCCGCCAGCACCGCGTTCTCGTCGACCGGCCGGAGGTTCTCCAGCCAGCCGCTGTAGCTGTCGACCAGCACGTGCAGCGACCGTGGCGTGATGCGCGACAGGCCATCGGCCAGGCGGTCGGCCGAGCGCCCCAGGTAGGGCGACACCGCCATGCACAGCACCGACACCGCCACCGCGATCGGATAGAGGAAATCGCTGATCGCACCCAGCGACAGGCCCAGCGTGGCGATCACGAACGAGAACTCGCCGATCTGCGCCATGCTCAGGCCCGAACGCAGCGCGGTGCGCGCATCGTGGCCCACGGCGAGGATGCCGAGTCCGCAGGCCAGCGTCTTTCCCACGATCACCACCGCGGCGATCAGCAGCGCCGGCAACGCGTACTGCCACAGCATCGCCGGGTCGATCTTCAGGCCGATCGCCACGAAGAACAGCGCCGCGAACATGTCGCGCAACGGCTCGATCAGGTGCAGCACGCGGCCCACGCTGCGCGCCTCGGCCACCACCGCGCCGGCAAGAAACGCGCCCAGCGCCACGCTGAAACCCATCCACGCCGCCAGCAGACTGGCGCCGAAACAGATGCCGAGCACGCTCACCAGCAAGGTCTCGTCGCGGCCGAAGCCGGCCACGTAATCCACCAGCCGCGGCAGCAGCAACAGGCCCAAGATCATGCCCACCACCACGAACAGGCCGAGATGGCCGATCAGCGCGAACGCGGCATCCGCATGCACGGTGCCGCCGATCGCCACCGCGGTGAGCAGGGTCAGCATCACGATGGTGAGCACGTCCTCGGCCACCAGCAGGCCCACCACCAGCTTCGCGAACGGCCGGCCCTGCTGGCCGCTTTCCTTGAGCGTGCGCGTGGCGACCATGGTCGAGGAGAGCGCGATGATCGCGCCGAGGAACAGCGCGTCGATGCCCTTCCAGCCGAACAGGCTGCCCAGGCCCACACCGATCCACAGCATCAGCCCCACTTCCAGCACCGCCACGGCGAGCACGCCGATGCCGACTTCACGCAGCTTGCGCACGCTGAACTCCAGCCCCAGCGTGAACATCAGCAGCACCACGCCGAGGTTGGAGATGTCGTCGATCGCGCGCGGATCGGCCACCAGCGTGCCCGGCGTATGCGGGCCGATCAGCACGCCGGCCAAGATGTAGCCCAGCAGCACCGGTTGGCGCAGGCGCTGGAACAGGATCGTGGCGGCGCCGGCCACGAGCATCACGATCGCGAGGTCGCGGATGAAGCCGATCTCGTGCATGTCTTCCTCTCGTTGCGCCTGGGCAGGAAGCTTAAACGATGCCTTGCGCTGGCCGTGATCGCGGCCGGGCGAAGCTCGCCGATTCGACGTCGGCGAGCACGTGAAAATTTCTTGAAAAAAAGCTTGACGGAAATGCGACCCCCGCCTATTCTTTGCGGCTTCCAGCGGCGGGGCCATAGCTCAGCTGGGAGAGCGCCTGCATGGCATGCAGGAGGTCGGCGGTTCGATCCCGCCTGGCTCCACCAACGTTTGATTCAACGCAAGTCCTTTGCGAGAGACCGCACCTCCAGTGCGGACTTTCCGAAAAAGCAACGTCCCCATCGTCTAGAGGCCTAGGACATCACCCTTTCACGGTGGCGACCGGGGTTCGAATCCCCGTGGGGACGCCAAGATTCGGTACGCGTTGTCATGTTTGCTGGAAACACATGTGGAGCGGTAGTTCAGTCGGTTAGAATGCTGGCCTGTCACGCCGGAGGTCGCGGGTTCGAGTCCCGTCCGCTCCGCCACGATCAACAAGAAAGCCGCCTTCGGGCGGCTTTTTTGTTGGGTTGTATCCGGGGTTGCATCAAGACATCTCAAGCGTACCGACGGAATGCCCCTGCTCGGCCAGGTATTCCAGCCAGCGCGCGAGAAAACCGTTCATCTGCAGGCGATGCTGGAACACCGTGTGCGCCGGCGCAAATGGTCCGAGCACCTGCCACAGATGTCGCCCGGGATGGCAATGCAGCGCCTCGGCCACATGGGCGTCGGTGTACATGCGCAACTGCGCCGATGGCGCGCGGTGACCGGTGTGCGCATCGACGAAACCGTAGGTGAGTTCCAGTTCCAGCGTGTAGGGATGGCGTTCCTGTACCGCCAGGTGCACGTTGAGCCCGTCGTCCACGTCCGACACGTAGCTCCCCGGCGCCAGCTGCTGCGGCGCGAACAGCCGCGTCAGCCGGTGGTAGTTCTCCGCATACAGGCCCATCAGGAACTCGAAGCGTCCCGGCAACAGGCTGTGGCGGTCGTCGAGTACGGCACTCATGGGGACGCTGCTGCTCCTGGTTTCAGTACATGGTGCGCTCGATGCCGAAGCTGGCGAAGATCTTGCTCGCGATCTCCTCGATCGACACGTGCGTGGTGTTGAGGGACGGGATGCCGGCCTGGCGCATCAGCCGATCGGCCTGCTCCAGCTCCCAGCGGCATTGCTTGATCGTGGCATAGCGGCTGCCCGCGCGACGCTGCTCGCGGATCTGCGCCAGCCGCACGGGCTCGATGGTGAGCCCGAACAGACGGTCGCGGTACGGCCGCAGGCGCGCCGGCAACTCCAGTTTTTCCAGATCCTCGTCGGTCAGCGGATAGTTGGCGGCGCTGACACCGTAATGCAAGGCCATGTACAGGCAGGTCGGCGTCTTGCCCGAGCGCGACACGCCGACCAGGATCAGGTCGGCCTGCGCGTAGTCCACGTCGATGCCGTCGTCGTGCGACAGCGCGTAGTTCGTGGCGTTGATGCGCGCCTCGTACTTGTCGAAATCCACCAGGCCGTGCGAGCGGTTCACCGCGCCGGAACGTTTGGTGCCCAATTCTGCTTCCAGCGGCCCGATGAACGGCGCGAACACGTCCAGCATCAACGCGCCGCTGGCGGCCACGATGTCGCACAGCGCGCGGTCGGCCATGGTGTTGACCACGATCGGCCGCTCGCCGCTCTTGGCGTAGTGCGTCTTGATGCGAAGCGTGGCCGCCTCGGCCTTGGCCGCGTCGTCGATGAAGGGCAAGCGGTGCTTGTCGAAACGCACCCCCTCGAACTGCGCAAGGATGCTGTTGCCGATCGTCTCCGCGGTGATGCCGGTGGAGTCGGAGATGAAGAAAACCGTGCGCTGCATGGGGAGTCCAAGGGTCGTGGCGCCTGCCTGCTGCGCACCATATCGCAAGGTCCGGAAGCTGTCGCCGCTTGACCGGCGCCTGACTGGTATGCAGTTGGCTCGGCGCCGGACGGCATTGGTCTTCTTGTGCCATGCACCATCGACAGCGGACAATACCAATCCTTTGCGGCCCGCTTCGGGCCTTTGCTTTGTGACCATTCCACTCGTTGCGGCGCTTCCTGAGGAGACACCCTTGAACCATCTGGTGCTTTGGCTCGACCAACTGCGCATGACCGACCTCGGCAAGGTCGGTGGCAAGAACGCCTCGCTGGGCGAGATGATCGGCAACCTCGCCAAGCTCGGCGTCTCGGTGCCCGGCGGCTTCGCCACCACGGCCGACGCGTTCCAGCAGTACCTGGAAAAGAGCGGCGTGGCCAAGCGCATCCAGGCGCGTCTCGCCGACCTCAACGTGGACGACGTGGACGCGCTGACCAAGGCGGGCAAGGAAATCCGCGAGTGGGTCACCGAGACGCCGCTGCCGGCCGAGCTCGACCAGGCGATCCGCGACGCCTACGCCAAGCTGTGCAAGAACGCCGGTGCCAACAACATCGCCGTGGCCGTGCGCTCCTCCGCGACGGCGGAAGACCTGCCCGACGCTTCCTTCGCCGGCCAGCAGGAAACCTTCCTCAACGTGGTCGGCATCGAGGACGTGCTGCACAAGGTGAAGGAAGTCTTCGCCTCGCTGTACAACGACCGCGCCATCGCCTATCGCGTACACCAGGGCTTCGCCCACGAGAACGTGTTCCTCTCCGCAGGCGTGCAGCTGATGGTGCGCTCGGACGTGGGCGCCGCGGGCGTGCTGTTCACGCTGGACACCGAGTCGGGCTTCCGCGACGTGGTATTCGTCACCGGCAGCTACGGCCTCGGCGAGATGGTCGTGCAAGGCGCGGTGAACCCCGACGAGTTCTACGTGTTCAAGCCCACGTTGAAGGCCGGAAAGCCCGCGGTGCTGCGCCGCAATCTCGGCGCCAAGCAGCTGCGCATGGTGTATTCGGACCAGCCCGGCGAGCGCGTCAAGACCGAGGACACCCCGGCCGAGTTGCGCCACAAGTTCTGCATCAACGACGAGGACGTGCAAGAACTCGCCCGCCAGGCGCTGATCATCGAGCAGCACTACGGTCGCCCGATGGACATCGAGTGGGCGAAGGACGGCCACACCGGCAAGCTCTACATCGTGCAGGCGCGCCCGGAGACGGTGAAGTCGCGCGCCCATGCCACCCAACTCGAACGCTTCCACCTCAGCGAGAAGGGCAAGGTACTGGCCGAGGGCCGCGCGATCGGCCAGAAGATCGGCGCTGGCAAGGCGCGCGTGATCCGCTCGCTGGCCGACATGAACAAGGTGCAGGCCGGCGACGTGCTGGTGGCCGACATGACCGACCCCGACTGGGAGCCGGTGATGAAGCGCGCCAGCGCCATCGTCACCAACCGCGGCGGCCGCACCTGCCACGCCGCGATCATCGCGCGCGAACTGGGCGTGCCGGCGGTGGTCGGCACCGGCAACGCGCTGGAACTCATTCCTGACGGCGCCGAGGTCACCGTGTCCTGCGCCGAGGGCGACACCGGCACGATCTACGCGGGCCAGCTGAAGTTCGAGCGCATCACCGCCGACCTCGGCGCGATGCCCGAGGCACCGCTGAAGATCATGATGAACGTGGCCAACCCCGAGCGCGCGTTCGACTTCGGCATGCTGCCGAACGCCGGCATCGGCCTGGCCCGCCTGGAGATGATCATCGCCAGCCACATCGGCGTGCACCCCAAGGCCCTGCTGGAATACGCCAAGCAGGATGCCGACACCAAGGCGAAGATCGATGAGCGCATCGCCGGCTACCCCGGCCCGGTCGAGTTCTACGTCGACCGCCTCGCCGAGGGCATCGCCACCATCGCCGCCTCGGTGTACCCGAAGCCGGTGATCGTGCGCATGAGCGACTTCAAGTCCAACGAATACGCGAACCTGCTCGGCGGCTCGCGTTACGAGCCGCATGAAGAAAACCCGATGATCGGCTTCCGTGGCGCCAGCCGCTACGTCGACCCCAGCTTCGCCGAGGCGTTCGGACTGGAGTGCAAGGCGGTCAAGCGCGTGCGCGAGACGATGGGCCTGGACAACGTGTGGGTGATGATTCCGTTCGTGCGCACGCTCGACGAAGGCCGCAAGGTGATCGACGTGCTGGCGAAGAACCACCTCAAGCAAGGCGAGCACGGCCTCAAGGTCATCATGATGTGCGAGGTGCCCTCCAACGCCCTGCTTGCCGAGGAGTTCCTGGAGATCTTCGACGGCTTCTCGATCGGCTCCAACGATCTTACCCAGCTCACGCTCGGTCTCGATCGCGATTCCAGCATCGTCGCCAGCCTGTTCGACGAGCGCGACCCGGCGGTGAAGAAGCTGCTGGCGATGGCGATCAAGACCGCCCGCGCCAAGGGCAAGTACATCGGCATCTGCGGCCAGGGTCCCAGCGACCATCCGGACTTGGCCGAGTGGCTGATGGATCAAGGCATCGAGTCGGTCTCGCTGAACCCCGACACCGTGGTCGACACCTGGCTGCGGCTGGCCAAGAAGAAGGCCGGCTGATCCTCACGACCGCCGCGGCAAGCCGGCCCGTCTCGCTTGCCACGGCCTCGGCCAGCACGTAAAATCGCCGGCTCGCGCAGACCACGCGACCCCTTCGGAGAGGTGGCAGAGTGGTCGAATGTACCTGACTCGAAATCAGGCGTACGTGTAAGCGTACCGTGGGTTCGAATCCCACCCTCTCCGCCAGACACAAAAACGCCCCCTCGCGGGGCGTTTTTGTGTCTGGCGGAGAGGGTGGGTGAAAGAAACCGCGCGGGTTCGACAAATTCGTCCGGAACGAATTTGGACAGCCGAAGGTTGGCCCTGAAGCGCGCAGCGCGGAAGGGTGAGCCCCAAGGATGGGGCGAACAATCCCACCATCTACATCCCATCCGCACAGCATCACGTTTTTGCACCCTCCCCCAACATCCGCCATGCTCCACTCATGATCGAATTCGGACACGCCACCCACGTCGGCCTGCGCCGCACGCGCAACGAGGACACCTACTACGTCGACGCGGCACTCGGCCTGTTTCTGGTGGCCGACGGCATGGGCGGCCACCTACACGGCGAGGTGGCCTCGGCGCTGGTGCGCGACAGCGTGGTCGAACTGGTGAGCCGCGGGCACAGCTTGGCCGAAGCGATTCGCGGTGCCGACGAGCATCTGCTGGCGCAACTGCATGACCACGCCGACGTGATGCCGATGGGCAGCACGATCGCGGCCTTGCGCCTGAGCGAGGATGGCTACGAGGCGGCTTGGGTGGGCGACAGCCGCATCTACACCACCGGGCGCGAGCTGCGCCAGATCAGCCACGACCATTCGCTGGTGCAGGCGCTGGTCGAGGCGGGACAGCTGGATCCGGCACACACTGCGCGGCATCCGCAACGCAACGTGCTGACCCAGGCGCTGGGCGTGACCGCCCCCTCCCAGTTACACATCGGCATGGCGCACGGCCGCGTGGTGCCCGGCATGGGTTTCCTGCTGTGCAGCGACGGCCTGACCGAGGATCTCGACGCGGCCTCGATCGCGCGCACCGTGGCGCGCACCGACCTCGCCGCGCAGGAGTGCGTGGATCAGCTGCTGCTGAACGCGCTGGATCGCGGCGGCAAGGACAACATCACCGCGATCCTGGTGCGCTCAAGCTGAGCCCGCTTCCGCCGGCGCCTCGACCGTTTCCAACTGGCGCCAGACGCTGACGCCACCCGCGCTCTTGTCCAGCGCGTCGAGGCGTTGCTCGTGTGAGGCGACCTCCTCGGCCGAGGCACGCAGCACGCGGGGGCGCCCGCGCAGCACCAGCGGCGTGGCGGCCGCCGTGGTCGCCGCCGATTCCTGCGGCTGCTCGAAGGCCAGGTCCAGCGCCACCTGGCCCGAGGTCATCGCGAGATAGACGTCGGCCAGCAACTGTGCGTCGATCAAGCCGCCATGCAGGTCGCGGCGCGAGTTGTCGACGCCGAGGCGCTTGCACAACGCGTCGAGGCTGTTGCGCTGGCCGGGGTAGCGTTCGCGCGCCATCGCCAGCGTGTCGAGCACGCTGCAGCGGTCGCCGATGCGGCCGTAGCCCTCGCCCAGCCGCGCCAGTTCGGCGTCGAGGAAACCCACGTCGAAGCTGGCGTTGTGGATGACCAGCTCGGCGCCGTCGACGAAGGCGAGGAACTCGTCCGCCTTGCTGGCGAACAGGGGCTTGTCGACCAGGTCGCCGTCGCGGATGCCGGTAACCTGGCTGGCGCCCTCGTCCATCGCCCGCTGGGGATTGAGATAGGTTTGCCAGTAGCGGCCGGTGAGGCGGCGCCCGACCATTTCCACGCAGGCGATCTCCACCAGCCGGTGGCCTTGGCGCACTTCCAGGCCGGTGGTTTCCGTGTCCAGCACCACCTGCCTCATGCGTTGCTCCTGTGCTGTTCGGCCTGCTCGCGCGCAGCCTGGTCCACGCGTTCGTTCTCGGCGTGGCCGTTGTGACCCTTCACCCATTGCCAGCGCACGCGATGATGGCCGCTCGCCGCGGAGAGGCGCTCCCACAGGTCCTGGTTCTTCACCGGCTTCTTGTCGGCGGTGCGCCAGCCGTTGGCGCGCCATTTCGGCAGCCACTGCTCGATGCCCTGCATCACGTAGCGCGAATCGGTGGTGAGCAGCACGGCGCAGGGTCGCGTCAACGCCTCCAGCGCGCCGATCGCCGCCATCAGTTCCATGCGGTTGTTGGTGGTGTCGGGCTCGCCGCCGGCCAGCAGGCGTTCGCGGCCCTTGGTGCGCAGCAGCGCCGCCCAGCCGCCGGGCCCCGGATTGCCGAGGCAAGCGCCATCGGTGAATGCTTCCACTTCGTCAGTCGTCACGCATTTTTCCAGTCAAGAAACGGAGTGCCGCCGCGTGCCCGGCGACAGCCGCGCGTTCACCGGCGCACGCGCCGGCAACGGCCGCAATTTCAGGGGAATGGCTTGGCGCCGCTGCTTGCGCGCCAGCAACAGATAGCCGCCGCCCCAGCGGCTGTCGCCACCTGCCGGCCGCGCATCACCAGGCCAGGCCGCGCCGAGCCGACGCAAGCTCTCGATCTCCAGCCCTTGCCGCCGCAACTGCTGGCGCAGGCGCCACGGCCACTGCAGCGATTGCCGCTGCCCCCGTGCACGCCAGCAGAACCAGGGTGCCCAGCCGCCCAGCGGATGCACCGCGGTCACCGCCAGCACGCCGCCGGCGGCCAGCACGCGGCATGCCTCGGCCAGCAGGGCGGCGACCTGCGGCGCCGGCTCCAGCGCATGCTGCAGCCAGACCAGGTCAAAGGCTTCGTCGATGAAGGGCAGCGGTTCGTCGGCACGGCCGCGCAGGTCGCCGCCGTAGCCGCCCCGCGCCAGCCACAGTCGCGTCCATGTCACGTCGGGCAACGGCGGCACCGCGTCGTCGTCGGCCACGCCGATGCACAACGCGCGTCGCCCCGTCTCGCGCTGCAGCAAGGGCGCCATGCTGCGCCATTGTCCGCTGCGCAACTGCCGCAGGGGGACGCTGGCATGTATGTCCTGATCGCGTTGAAGCGGCATGCACTCGATCCGGCGCCGGCGGTGCCGGCCCCGGCCATCCTCGAAATCCAGCCCGCAGTGTAGCGTTTGGCAACGCCGACCGCGTCGCAAACCGTTGCGGACGCGCCTCACATCGCTGAACCGCCACCACTCGTATTAACGACATGCTAACGAGTCGCCGGGGCAGGCTGTTTATAGTCGCCCGGTTCGCGCATGCCGGGATGGCTGCGTCTGCACGTTAGTGAACCAACGCAGCGGAGCATGCCATGCATCTCGTACCGTTACCGGCACTGGCCGACAATTACATCTGGTTGATGCACGATGACGCGGGCCACGCGCTCGTCGTCGATCCCGGCGACGATGCTCCGGTGGAACAGGCACTGGCCGCGCGCAAGCTGCAGCTGCGGGCGATCCTGCTGACCCACCATCACCACGACCATGTCGGCGGTGCGCTGGCGCTGCGCCAGCGGCACGACGTGCCCGTGTACGCGCCCGAGGACGCACGCATCGAGGCAGCCACCGTGCGCGTGCGCGACCGCGAGCGCATCACCGTGTCGCAGCCGCGGGCGAGCTTCGAGGTGATCGCGGTGCCCGGCCATACGCTGAGCCACGTGGCCTACCACGGCGAGGGCGTGCTGCTGGCCGGCGATACCTTGTTCAGCCTGGGCTGCGGCCGCCTGTTCGAGGGCACGCCCGCGCAGATGCTGGCCTCGCTGGATCACCTCGCGACACTGCCGGCGAACACCCTGCTCTGCTGCGGCCATGAATACACCGTCGCCAACGGCCGCTTCGCCCGCGAGGTCGAACCGGACAATGCCGACTTGTCGGCGCGCCTGCGCGAGGTGGATACGCTGCGCGCACGGCAGCACCCCAGCCTGCCGGTATCCATGGCCAGCGAGCTGGCGACCAATCCCTTCCTGCGCACCGACGCGCCGGCCGTGGTCGACTGGTGCCGGCGGCAGTCTGGTCATCCCGCGGATCGCACTGCCCGCTTCGCCACCGTGCGCGCGGCCAAGGACGCGTTCCGCACATGAGCACGCATCTTTATCCGAAGCGGCTGCTGCCACTGGCGCTCTCGGCCCTGCTCACCGCCTGCGCCACCACGCCGCCGCCACGTTCCGAGCCGGGGCCACTTCCTGTTCCGCCCGCATCCGCCGCCATCGAAACGCCGCCGCCAGCCGTCACGGCCGCACCGGCGCCGGAGGCCAGCGATGTCTGGGATCGGTTGCGCGGCAGCTTCGCGATGGCCGACTGCGATGCCGATCCCGCGGTGCTGTCCTGGGCGCGGCGCTACACGCGCAACCCGCAGCGCTTCGAGCAGGAAGTGCGCGACGCGCTGCCCAAGCTCACCTATGTGCAGCAGGTGGCCGCCGAGCACGACGTGGCCGGCGAGTTCGTGCTGCTGCCCTGGGTCGAGAGCGGCTTCCGCCCGATCCCCGGCCGGCGTGACCGGCCGGCCGGCATGTGGCAGATCATGCCGACCACGGCCGCTGCCATGGGCCTGCGCGTGGATCGCCATTACGACGGTCGCCTCGACGTGCAGGCCTCCGCCGACGCGGTGATGAAGCTGCTGAGCCGCTATCACGAGCAGTTCCACGACTGGCGCGTGACCGACTATGCCTACAACGCCGGCGAGTTCCGGGCGCGCAAGCTCGTCCAGCAGCACGGCCTGCCGCCGGCGACGCCGGCGATCCCGCGCTGGCCGGTGCACGACATCACCCGCGAACACCTCACCAAGCTGCTGGCGATGGCCTGCGTGGTGCGCGAACCCGATCGCTTCCACGTCAGCCTGCCCACGCTGACGCCCAGCCAGCACCTCGTCTCGGTGGCGCTGCCGCACTCGATGCCGCTGGCGCGTGCCGCCGATCGCGCCGGCATGCCGCTGGACCAGTTGAAGGACCTCAACGCCGCCTTCCGCAACGACGTCGCCGACACCAGCATCGCCTCCTACCTGATGATGCCGGTCAGCCACGCTCAGCAGTTTCGCGATGCGCTGCTGAACCAGGCGGCCAGCGCGAGCGCCGATCGCCTGCCCGAGGCCACGTTCGCGACCGGCATCGGTGCCACCGACGCCACCGATGCGAGTGTGGCCGGCGCGAAGTCCGCGCAGCCGGCCGCGGCGCGTGCGCGGACACACCGCGTGAAGTCCGGCGAAAGCCTGTGGCAGCTGGCCCGCCACTACTCGGTGAGCGTCAGCGAACTGCAGCGCTGGAACCACCTGCACGGACAGGCCATCAAACCCGGCCAGCTGCTCAAGGTCGGCGCCTCGCGCTGAACCGGCCAACGCCCCGCCACCAACCACCGAGTCGCGGAGACGAAGAAGGCGGCCCATGGCCGCCTTCTTCGCATGCGCCGTATCGACCGGGGACTTACATCCGGTCCTTGGCGATCTTGATCTCGGTGCTGTTGCGCAGCGACTTGATCAACTCCTGGGTCGCCACCGCGCCGTAGGCCTGGATCATCTGCTGGCGCAGCATGTTCCGCTGCTCGGGGGTGACCTTGGAGAGGTCGGCTCCCTGCACCTTGTCCACGGCGAGCAGCGCATAGCTGCCGTCGTGCATGTCCACCGCGGCGTACTGCGGCTTGCCCTCGGCCGGATGCGGCAGCAGGAAGGCTTCGTCGCGCAATGCCGCCGGAACGTCCGCCTGGATGCGCACTACCTCGTTCGCGCTCTTGATGCCGGCGTTGGCCGAGGCCGCCACGGCGGCCAGCGCCTCGCCCTTCTGCAGGCGCGCCAGCAAGGTATCGGCCTGCTGCTTCGCTGCCGCCGCGATACGCTGGTCCAGGATGGTCTTGCCGATCTCGTCATGCACCTGGGCCAGCGGCTTGGCCGCGGCGGGCACGTGCTTCGCCACGCGGATCACCACTGCGTCGTCGTTGCCGAGCTCGATGAGGTTGGAGTTGTTGCCCTGTACCAGCACGTCGTTCGCGAACGCCGCCTTGGTCACCTTGGGATTGGCGGCAATCCCCTCGCCGCCCTGGCGCGAGAACAGCGCCGTGGTCTTGACCGAAAGGCCCAGCGCCTGCGCGGCCGGTTCCAGCGAGGACGGATTCTGGTAGGCGCTGTCCGACAACTTGCCGGCCACCTCGTTGTACTTGCGGTCCTTGTCGCCCGCGGTGGCCTCGGCCAGCAGCTGGTCACGCACCTCGGCGAAGGACTTGGCCTCGCCGCTGCGGGTGTCGCGCAGCCAGAGGATGTCGTAGCCGTCCGGGGTCAGCACCGGCTTGGAGATCTCGCCCTTCTTCAGCGCGAACATCGCGGTGTCGAAGGCGGCATTGGTCACGCCCTTCTGCAGCCAGCCCAGGTCGCCGCCCTGGCGCTTCGAGCCCAGGTCATCCGAGTCCTGCGCGGCCAGCTTGGCGAAGTTCTCCGGCGTGGCTTCGGCGGCGATCTTGTCGGCCTTGGCCAGCGCGACCTTCTGCTGCTCGGGCGTGGCGTTCGCGGGCACGTTGACGAGGATGTGCGACACCTCGCGCTGCTCGGGCTGCACGTAGCGCTGCTTCTCGCTCTCGTAGCGCTTCATCAGGTCGGCGTCGCTGGGCGCGGCATCCGGCTTCAAGTCGGCACCGTTCACCTCGAGGTACTGCAGCGACACCTGCTCGGGATTCATGTAGTCGGCGAGGTGCGCCTTGTAATAGTCCGCGATCTGCGTGTCGGTGACGGTGGCGTCGGCAGGCTGCGGCCTGGGCAGCACGGCGTAGCTGATGTCGCGGCGCTGCATGCGCAGGTCGAGGAAGTGGTCGATCTCGGCGTCCGTGACGATGGTGCTGGCGTCGATCGCGTTCGGCAGCGCCTGGGTGGACAGCGAGGCGCGCACGTCGTCCTGGAACATGTCGGGCGTCTTGCGCTGCTCGGCCAGCAGGGTGCGGTAGGTGGCGGGATCGAACTGGCCATTGATCTGGAACGCCGGGATCGCGGCGATGTAGTCGCGCACGGCCTGGTCGGGCACGCGGATGCCCCAGTCCTGGTTCGCCTTCAACAGCAGCTGCTGGTCGATCATGCCGTCCAGCACCTTCAGCTTCATTTCCGGCTTCTCGAACGCGTCCGGATCGAAGCTGTCGCCCTGCTCGGCGCTCAGCTGCTGGCGCAGCTGGTTCATGCGGTCCTGGAAATCCTGCTGGCTGATCTCGTGCTTGCCCACCTTCGCCACGAAGGTCTCGGCACGGGACATGATGTAGCCCTCGATGCCGAAGAACGCGACCGCGAAGACGCACACGCCAAGGACGATGATGGATGGCCATCCATGCATCTTGTTACGCATTGCCTGCAGCATTGCCTACCCTTCCTGCCAGTGTTGATCGGCGCACACGGCGCACGTTGCATGAACCATTCGGTCGCCGGCGTGGCGCCAGTCACGGCGGATTCCCCCGGAACGCCGTCCAAACGACAAGGGCGCCACAGGGGCGCCCTTGCGAACCGTGGCGGAGCGGACGGGACTCGAACCCGCGACCTCCGGCGTGACAGGCCAGCATTCTAACCGACTGAACTACCGCTCCACATCGTTCTGGTGGGTGCTGTAGGGATCGAACCTACGACCATCGCCTTGTAAGGGCGGCGCTCTACCGCTGAGCTAAGCACCCGAAACCGAGCGTGAGCCGCTCAGTTTAGGGCGTCCTTGAGCGTCTTGCCAGCCTTGAAGGCGGGAACCTTCGAAGCCTTGATCTTGATCGTCTCGTTGGTGCGCGGGTTGCGACCGGTACGGGCGGCGCGCTTGCGCACGGTGAAGGTACCGAAACCGACCACCGACACGTCCTCACCCTTCTTCAGCGACTTCTGCACGACCTCGAAGAACGCTTCGAGCGCGCGACCGGCGTCGGCCTTGGTCAGTTCAGCCTTGTCGGCGATGGCATTGATCAGATCGGTTTTATTCATTGAAAACTCCCTAGTACGTTTTGCGGCAGGCTTGCCCCGTGGCATGGGCGCACGCAGCCGCCGTGGATGGTTGGTACCCGCTTGGCGCCGTAACGCAACCCCGCATCACGGTCACATGCAGCAGGCGCCGGGATTGCGGTTTCGCCTTTATACCAGTGCCTCGCCGAACACCGCAATACAAGCTGCAGCAAGGTTTTCAGGCCACATGCAGCGGTGACGGCGAATTGCCGGCGACTGCATCACAAAACACCCGCAACGCCTGCGGATTCCCCGTAACACATGAAAACGCAAGGCGCCGTGTCCACTTCGGGATACTGTCACGCCTTGCGTGCGAATCGACTCAGTGAGGGCGCGCGTGCGACTCCGCCTCGTCGGCGTCCGCCTGTTCCTCGCGCGCGGCGTGCGACTCCGGCCTCGCCTCGTTCGGCTGCAGCGGGCGCTCCAGCGCGATATCCAGCACCTCGTCGATCCAGCGCACCGGGTGGATCTCCAGCGACGAGGTGATGTTGGCAGGCATGTCGGCCAGGTCCTTCTGGTTGTCCTCGGGAATGATCACCGTGGTGATGCCGCCGCGATGCGCGGCCAGCAGCTTCTCCTTCAGACCGCCGATCGGCAGCACGCGCCCGCGCAGGGTGATCTCGCCGGTCATCGCCACTTCCGAACGCACCGGCACCTTGGTGAGCGCGGACACCAACGCGGTACACATGCCGATGCCGGCGCTGGGACCGTCTTTCGGTGTGGCGCCCTCCGGCACGTGCACGTGGATGTCGAACTTCTGGTGGAACTCGGGATCGATGCCGAGCAAGTCCACCCGCGCGCGCACCACCGACAGCGCGGCCTGGATGGATTCCTTCATCACGTCGCCGAGCTGGCCGGTATGCACCAGCCGGCCCTTGCCGGCCACTACCGAGGCCTCGATGCTGAGCAGTTCGCCGCCCACCTGGGTCCAGGCCAGGCCGGTGACCAGGCCCACTTCGTTCTGCAGTTCCTTGCGGCCGAAATCGAAGCGGCGCACGCCGAGGTAATGGTCGAGATTCGCCGAATCCACCACCACCGCCGCCACGGCCTTCGCCTTGCCCTTCGCGGGTTTCGCCGCAGCCGGCTTGGCCTTGCCCTTGGCCTTGCGCACCTCGCCCAGAGTGAGCTCCTTCACCACCTTGCGGCAGATCTTGGAGATCTCGCGTTCGAGGCTGCGCACGCCGGACTCGCGCGTGTAGTAGCGCACGATGTCACGTACGGCCTCCTCCGCCACGCTCAGTTCCTCGGTCTTCAGGCCGTTCGCCTTGAGCTGCTTCGGCAGCAGGTACTTCTGCGCGATCGCCAGCTTCTCATCCTCGGTATAGCCGGGGATGCGGATCACCTCCATGCGGTCGAGCAGTGGGCCCGGGATGTTCAGCGAATTCGCGGTGGCGATCCACATCACCTCGGAGAGGTCGAGATCGACTTCGAGATAATGGTCATTGAACGCATGGTTCTGCTCGGGGTCGAGCACTTCCAGCAGCGCCGAGGACGGATCGCCGCGGAAGTCCATCGACATCTTGTCGATTTCGTCCAGCACGAACAGCGGGTTCTTGCTGCCCGACTTGTTGAGGTTCTGCACGATGCGGCCCGGCATCGAGCCGATGTAGGTGCGGCGATGACCACGAATCTCGGCCTCGTCACGCACGCCACCCAGGCTCATGCGCACGAATTTCCGGTTGGTCGCCTTGGCGATCGACTGGCCGAGCGAGGTCTTGCCCACACCGGGCGGACCGACCAGGCACAGGATCGGCCCCTTCATCTCCGACACGCGATGCTGCACGGCGAGGTATTCGAGGATGCGGTCCTTGACCTTCTCCAGGCCGAAATGGTCGGCATCCAGCACCTGCTGCGCCAGCGCCAGGTCCTTGCGCACCTTGCTGCGCTTCTTCCACGGCACGCCGACCAGCCAGTCCAGGTAGTTGCGCACCACCGTGGCCTCGGCCGACATCGGCGACATCTGGCGCAGCTTGCCGAATTCCTGCCGCGCCTTGGCCAGCACCGCCTTCGGCATGCCGGCGTTCTCGATCTTCTTCTGCAGCTCCTCGACCTCGTTCGGCCCGTCCTCGCCTTCGCCCAGTTCCTTCTGGATCGCCTTCATCTGCTCGTTGAGGTAGTACTCGCGCTGGCTCTTCTCCATCTGCGACTTGACGCGGCCGCGGATGCGCTTCTCCACCTGCTGCAGGTCCATCTCGCCGTCGACCAGGCCGATCAGCAGTTCGAGCCGCTCGCCCACGTCGGCGGTTTCCAGCACCTTCTGCTTGTCGGCCATGCGCACGGACAGATGCGCGGCAATCGAGTCGGCCACGCGCGAGGGATCCTCGATGCCGGACAGGCTCGCCAGCACTTCCGGCGGGAGCTTGCGGCTCTGCTTCACCAGTTGCTCGAACAGCGAGATCAGGGTGCGCGAGACCACGTCCAGCTCACGCTCCTTGACACTGTAGACCGGCGCGATCACGCGCGAGCGTGCAACCAGCATGCCGCCATCCTCGTGGCAGTCCTCGATGGACACACGCGACTGGCCCTCGACCAGCACCTTCACCGTGCCGTCGGGCAGCTTCAGCAATTGCAGCACGCCGGCCAGCGTGCCGATCTGCTGCAGGTCATCCACCGCCGGGTCGTCGATGTCCGGGCTCTTCTGCGCCACCAGCAGGATCTGCCGTTCACTCTCCATCGCGCGCTCGAGCGCGCGCATGGACTTGTCGCGGCCCACGAACAGCGGGATGACCATGTGCGGATAGACCACCACGTCGCGCAGCGGCAGCACGGGTAGCGTGTCGATTACGGCAGGCGTAGGGGCGTTCTTGGCCATCGAGGGGTTCTCACGGGAATCCGGTGGGACAAGCCCGACACTGCGCCGGGCACCATGACACGTCAAGTGGTGGCGAACCCGTCGGTACGCAAGCTTTGCCGGGGAACGGCAGGGCCCGCCCCGTACGCCCTGCCGGGCGCCCGGCGGAACGGCGCGAGGGACGCGCGCAAAACAAAACGGCCCCGGCGCGGACGCCGGAGCCGTTCACGTGAAGCCGGCGACGATCAGGCGGCGTCGCCGCCATCGCCCGCCACGCGCTGCTGCAGGTTGCCGCGGTAGATCAGGTAGGGCTCGGCCTGGCCATCGATCACCGCGTCGTCCACCACCACCTTGCTGACATGCTCCAGCGACGGCAGCTCGTACATGGTGTCCAGCAGCACCTGTTCGAGGATGGTGCGCAAGCCGCGGGCGCCGGTCTTGCGCTTGAGCGCCTTCTTGGCGATCGCCTGCAGCGCCTCGGGGCGGAACTCCAGCTCCACCTCTTCCATCTCGAACAGCTTCTTGAACTGCTTGGTGACGGCGTTCCTCGGCTCGGTGAGGATCTTCACCAGCGCCGGCTCGTCCAGCTCGTCCAGCGTGGCGACCACCGGCAGGCGGCCGACGAACTCGGGGATCAGGCCGAACTTCACCAGGTCCGCCGGCTCCACGTCGGCCAGCGTCTTGCCGAGGTTCTGGGTGCGCTCCTTGCTGCGTACCTCGGCGCCGAAGCCGATGCCGGTGTTCTCGGAGCGCTGCTGGATCACCTTCTCCAGCCCCGCGAACGCGCCGCCGCAGATGAACAGGATGTTCTTGGTGTCCACCTGCAGGAATTCCTGCTGCGGATGCTTGCGGCCGCCCTGCGGCGGCACCGAGGCCAGGGTGCCCTCGATCAGTTTCAGCAGTGCCTGCTGCACGCCCTCGCCCGAGACGTCGCGGGTGATCGACGGGTTCTCGCTCTTGCGCGAGATCTTGTCGATCTCGTCGATGTAGACGATGCCCGACTGCGCCTTCTCGACGTCGTAGTCGCACTTCTGCAGCAGCTTCTGGATGATGTTCTCGACGTCCTCGCCCACGTAACCGGCCTCGGTCAACGTGGTGGCGTCGGCGATGGTGAACGGCACGTTGAGCAGGCGCGCCAGCGTCTCGGCGAGCAGGGTCTTGCCGGAGCCGGTGGGGCCGATCAGCAGGATGTTGGACTTGCCCAGCTCGATGTCGTCGTTCTTCTGGCGCGATTCCATGCGCTTGTAGTGGTTGTACACCGCCACCGCCAGCGCCTTCTTGGCGCGGGTCTGGCCCACCACGTACTGGTCGAGCGACTCGCGGATCTCCTTGGGCTTGGGCAGCTGGGTGCGGCCGGAGGCGGCCTTCTCCTCCAGCTCCTCGCGGATGATGTCGTTGCACAGCTCCACGCACTCGTCGCAGATGAACACGGACGGACCCGCGATCAGCTTGCGCACCTCATGCTGGCTCTTGCCGCAGAAAGAGCAGTAGAGAATTTTCCCGCCGTCGCTGGAACGCCCCTGCCGATCGTCGCTCATACTTTCGATTCCGCTGGTGAAACCGGGTGATTCAGGTTGCGGCCGAGAATAGCACAGGGCTCCGCATCTGCCCGCAGACGCGGAGCCCTGGGGACCCAACCGTGAAGAGTGCGGCCAAGGATGGCCGCCCGTTTGACCTTCGCGATCAGGGATGATCGCAAGGACACTCTCAGGCCGACTTGACCGTGTCGACGGCGCGGCGGTCGAGCACCGCGTCGATCAGGCCGTATTCGCGCGCCGCCTCGGCGCTCATGAAGCGGTCGCGCTCCATGTCGCGCTCGATCTTTTCCAGCGGCTGGCCGGTGTGCTGAACGTAGATGTCGTTCAGGCGCCGACGCAGGTACAGGATTTCCTGCGCCTGGATCTCGATGTCGGTGGCCTGGCCACGGGCGCCGCCCGACGGCTGGTGGATCATCACGCGCGAATTCGGCAGCGAGTAGCGCTTGCCCTTGGCGCCGGCCATCAGCAGCAGCGAGGCGGCGCTGCAGGCCTGGCCGATGCACATGGTGCTGACGTCGGGCTTGATGTACTGCATGGTGTCGTAGATCGCCAGCCCCGCCGTGACCGCACCGCCCGGGCTGTTGATGTACAGGTGGATGTCCTTGTCCGGATTCTCCGACTCCAGGAACAGCATCTGCGCGACCAGCAGGTTCGCCACCTGGTCGTTGACCTCGCCCACCAGGAAGATCACCCGTTCCTTGAGCAGGCGCGAGTAGATGTCGTAGGAGCGCTCGCCGCGGGCAGTCTGCTCGACGACCATCGGCACCAGGTTGAGGTTCTGAATCGGTTCCATGGTGTTTGCGCTCTCTCGTTGATGTGCCTGAAGTATGCCACCGGGTCCGGCCTGCGCCAGACCCGGCGGGCGGATACCTGATCGTCAGGCGCCCGCGGGGCGCATCACCTCGTCGAAGCTCAGGTCGAGGTTGGTGGTATTGGCGTGCTCCGCCACCCACTCGGCCACCTGGTCTTCCATCACGCGGTTCTGCAGCCCTGACATCAACTGGGGGTCGCCGTTGTAGAGTTCAATGACCTTTTCCGGCTCCTCGTAGGTCGAGGCGATCGCGGCGAGCTGCTCGGCCACGCGCTTGCGGTCGATCTTCAGCTCCTGCTTGCGGGCGATCTCGCCCATCAGCAGGCCGGCGATCACGCGCTTGCGCGCCATCGGCAGCGCGGCCTCGACCAGCTGCGGCGGCGCCTGCTGGCCACGCGGCACGCTGCCCGCGGCCATCGCCTGCGCCTCGGACTGCACCATCAGCTTCGGCACGTCCAGCGCGGGGTGTGCGTCGGCCAGCTTCTCGGCTACCTCGGACTTCAGCCGGCCCATCAGCGCTGCCTTCAGCTCGCGCTCGAGATTGGCACGGACTTCCTTGCGGAAATGCTCCAGGTCGCCGTCGGCGATGCCGAACAGCTTGGCGAACTCCGCGTCGACTTCCGGCAGCTTCGGCTCCTGCACCTTGACGATCTTGAAGCTCACCTTGGCGCTCTTGCCGGCCAGGCTCTCGTTGCGGAAGTCCGCCGGGAACTCGATGTCGGCCTCGTAGCTGTCGTCGGCCTTGTGACCGGTCAGCGCTTCGTCCAGCGCCTTGAACAGGTTGCCCGAACCCAGCACGCTGCCCGCACGCTCCAGGCCCTCGGCCGGGAAGCGGTAGTCGCCAGCCTGCGCGGCATACTCGAACATCACGAAGTCGCCTTCGGCCGAGGCGCGCTCGACCAGCTCGAAGCTGCGGCGCTGCTGGCGCAGCGTTTCCAGCATCTTCTCCACATCGGCGTCGGCCACCTCGGCCTGCGGACGCTTGATCTCCAGCGTGGCGACATCGACTTCGGGGAACTCGGGCATCACCTCGAACGTGGCGGTGTAGGCGATCTCGCCATTCTCCGGCTTGCCGGTGGTGTCGATCGCGGGGTTCGCGACCGGCTGCAGCTTCTCCTGCGTCACCGCCTCGCGCAGCGTGCTGCCGATCAGGTCGGACAACACTTCGCCGCGCACCTGCTCGCCGAAACGCTGCTTGATGACGGCTACCGGCACCTTGCCCGGACGAAAACCCTTCAGGCGTACCGTGCGCCCCAGCTCCGCGATGCGCGCGCTCACCTGCGTCTCGTAACGCTCGGCGGGAAACTTCACCGTGAGCTTGCGCTCGAGCGTGCCGATGTTCTCAACCGAAACCTGCATGTCGTCTCCTGGAACCTGATTGTTGTGGCACCCGGCGGGCGCCTTGGCGGCAACCGTTAAGGCGCCGAAAAACCATCGTGGCGTGGTGCGAAAGGCGGGACTCGAACCCGCACGGGGGTTACCCGCCAGAACCTAAATCTGGTGCGTCTACCAGTTCCGCCACTTTCGCCTTGCCCAGCCCGGCCGCCGAGGCAGCCACGGCGCACGCGCCACATCTGCCCCGCCGCAGCCTAAGTCGATGATTACCCAGCGCTAAAGCGGTTCATTGTACGGGCGCGCCAAGCCGCAGCACAAGCATGCGGCGCACATCGGCCCGGCTTTGCGCGGCCCAAAAACGAAGCGCCGACCGCAAGGGTCGGCGCTTGGCAAATTGGTGGGCCGTGTAGGATTCGAACCTACGACCAATTGATTAAGAGTCAACTGCTCTACCAACTGAGCTAACGGCCCTGAAACTTCAATTTGGGGTGAGCGATGGGATTCGAACCCACGACAACCGGAATCACAATCCGGGACTCTAACCAGCTGAGCTACGCCCACCATGAAACACTTAACTGGTGCGCCCGACAGGACTCGAACCTGCAACCGTCGGCTTAGAAGGCCGATGCTCTATCCGGTTGAGCTACAGGCGCGGACGCCGACGGCAGAACACGCAACTGGTCGGGGCAGAGGGATTCGAACCCCCGACTTTTGCGTCCCAAACGCAACGCTCTACCAGACTGAGCTATACCCCGAACGAGCCCGCGACAGCCTTCATCAACGGAGCCTTGGAATGCTACGGGCGACCATGCCAACCGTCAATCCGCAAGCATCGCTCAGGGCACCTTGCCCACCGTCCACGGCATCGGCACATCGCCTGTTCCGCAGAAGCAAGACGAAGCGCGAACACCACGCCTTGCAGTACAAAATGGCGCGCCCGGAGAGATTCGAACTCCCGACCACCTAGTTCGTAGCCAGGTACTCTATCCAACTGAGCTACGGGCGCGCACTGAACTCGCCACTCCGTCGACCGGTTTCCCGAACCGCCGAAGCGAGGAGCGGAATTATTCAGGGTCGTGCCGCGAAGGTCAACACCTTTCGTGAATATTTTTTCACATGCGTTACCGGCACCCTGCCCTCGCCGCACTTCGTCACGCGAAGGCCCCGTCGAGCTCGGCGACCAATGGCGCGATTCCGGCGATGCGCAAACGACGAAGGGAGCGGACGTCGCCGCTCCCTTCGCATGATCCGCCGCTCTCGATCGTATGGACGTCCAGACGTCCGATTCAGGCATCCAGGCCGGAGCGGTTCTGGGTCGCCGGATCGCCCACCTTGCCCAGCGTGGGATCTCCGCCCTTCGGCGGGGGCGGGGGCGGCGTGGAGCCGCCGCTGGTGTTGCGGTTCCAGTCGGCGGGCGGACCCGGCTGGCGGCCGGCCATGATGTCGTCGATCTGGTGCGCGTCGATCGTCTCGTACTGCAGCAGCGCCTCGGCCATCGCGTGCAGCTTGTCGAGGTTGTCGGTCAGCAGCTGCGTGCTGCGGGCGTAGGCGCGATCGAGGATGCCGCGCACCACCTCGTCGATCTTGCTCGCGGTCTCGTTGGAGATGCTCTTGTGCTGGGTCACCGAGCGACCCAGGAACACCTCATCCTCGTCCTCGCCGTAGGTGATCGGGCCGAGTTCGTCGGAGAGACCCCACTTGGTGGCCATGTTGCGCGCCATCTTGGTGGCCCGCTCGATGTCGTTCGATGCGCCGGTGGTGACCTTGTCGGTGCCGAAGATCAGCTCCTCGGCCACACGGCCGCCGTACAGCGAGCACAGCTGCGACTCGATCGCCACCTTGTTCATGCTGTACTTGTCGCCCTCAGGCAGGTACATGGTGACGCCCAACGCGCGACCACGCGGGATGATGGTGACCTTGTAGACCGGGTCGTGCTCAGGCACCAGGCGGCCCACGATGGCGTGACCGGCCTCGTGGAAGGCGGTGAGCTTCTTCTCGTCCTCGCTCATCGCCATCGAGCGACGCTCGGTACCCATCAGGATCTTGTCGCGCGCCTTGTCCAGGTGGACCATGCGCACCTCGCGCGCGTTCTCGCGCGCGGCGTACAGCGCGGCCTCGTTGACCAGGTTGGCGAGGTCGGCGCCGGAGAAGCCCGGCGTGCCGCGCGCGATGGTCATCGCGTCGACGTCGCTGGCGGTCGGCACCTTGCGCATGTGCACCTTGAGGATCTGCTCGCGACCGCGCACGTCGGGCAGGCCCACCACCACCTGGCGATCGAAGCGACCCGGACGCAGCAACGCGGGATCGAGCACGTCGGGGCGGTTCGTCGCGGCGATCACGATGATGCCTTCCGAGCCCTCGAAACCGTCCATCTCGACCAGCAACTGGTTCAGCGTCTGCTCGCGCTCGTCATGACCGCCGCCGAGGCCGGCGCCGCGATGGCGGCCGACCGCGTCGATCTCGTCGATGAAGATGATGCAGGGCGCATGCTTCTTGGCCTGCTCGAACATGTCGCGTACGCGGCTGGCGCCGACGCCCACGAACATCTCCACGAAGTCCGAGCCGGAGATCGCGAAGAACGGCACCTTGGCCTCGCCCGCGATGGCCTTGGCCAGCAGGGTCTTGCCGGTACCGGGTGGGCCCACCATCAGCACGCCGCGCGGGATCTTGCCGCCCAGCTTCTGGAACTTGGACGGATCGCGCAGGAACTCGACCAGCTCGCCGACCTCCTCCTTGGCCTCGTCGCAACCGGCCACGTCGCTGAAGTTGACCTTGATCTGATCCTCGCCCTGCAGCTTGGCGCGCGAACGGCCAAAGCTCATCGCACCGCGCCCGCCGCCGCCGGACTGCATCTGGCGCATGAACCAGATGAACACGCCCACGATCAGCAGCACCGGCAGCCAGCTCACCAGCAGGCCCAGCAGCGAGAAGCCCTCGGCCGGGTCCTGGCGCACTTCCACGCCCTTGTCCTGCATCTGCTTCACCACCTGGTTGGTGGAGAAGCCAAGCATCGGCGCCACCGTGCGGTAGCTGGAACCGTCCTTCAGCTTGCCGCTGATGGCGGGTGGCGAGTCGGCGCTGATCACCGCGCTGGAGACGTTGCCGTTGGCCACGCTCTGCACGAAGCTCGAGTAGGCCATGTTCGACGACCCGGCACCGTGCGGGTTGAAGCTCTGGAACACGGTGAACAGCACCACCGCGATGATGACCCAGAGCAACACGTTTTTCGCTGTTTCGTTCATGCGCGGTTCCCGCCCGGTTGCACGGCGACGGCCTTGCGGCCGGTCGCCAGTGCGTACACCTCGCGCGAACGTGCGCGCGAGGCCTTTGGTTTACGCATCGTCACGCGCGAGAAGTCCGCGCGCAAGCTGCGAATGTAATCGTCGAAGCCAGCGCCCTGGAACAGCTTGATCAGGAACGCGCCGCCCGGTTTCAGCCACTGCCGGGAAAAATCCAGCGCGAGCTCGGCCAGGTCCATCGCACGGATCTGGTCGGCCAGCGCCACACCACTCATATTGGGGGCCATGTCGGACAGTACAAGATCGACCGGCTGCCCGGCCAGCCGCGCCTCCAGCGCCCGCAGCACGCTTTCCTCGCGGAAGTCGCCTTCGAGGAAGTCCACCCCGGCGATGCCCTGCATCGGCAGGATGTCCAGCGCGAACACCTTGCCGTGCTCGCCCAGCCGCTGGCGCACCAGTTGCGACCAGCCGCCGGGCGCCGCGCCCAGATCCACCACGGTCATGCCGGGCTTCAGCAGGCGGTCGCGGTCGATCAGCTCCTCCAGCTTGTAGACCGCGCGCGAGCGCACGCCCTCGGCCTGCGCCTTCTTCACGTAGACGTCGCTGAAATGTTCGCGCAGCCAGCCGGCGCTGCTCTTGCTGCGGCTCATGGGACAGCATCACTGCAGGGGAATCGGGGCGCATGATACCCTTTGCCGCTCACTCCCCGCGAATCGAAGCCGCCGCATGGCCCTCTCCCCCTCGCAGATCCGTTACCTGCGCAGCCTTTCCCACGGCCTGAGCCCCGTCGTCCTGCTCGGCAACAAGGGCGCCAGCGAGGCCGTGGCCAAGGAGCTCGGCCAGGCGCTGCAGATCCACGAGCTGGTCAAGGTGAAGCTCTCCGGCGGCGACAAGGAGGAGCGGCAGGCCCAGCTCGACACCTTGCTGGCCGGCACCGGCGCCGAGACGGTGCAGCAGATCGGCCACGTCGCCGTGCTGTTCCGCCGCAACGCCGACGAACCGAAGATCGCCCTGCCACGCTGATCGCTGATGGACCTTTCGCTCGATCGCCCGGAGGGTTACCTGTTCGTGCGCCGGGTCGGCGAACGCGCCATCACCCTGATCGACCGCGAGCTCGGCGACAGCTTCCTGCTTGCGCCCGACCGTGTGGTCGAGCATTGGCCGGTGCATGAGGCCGGCGCGCTCGATGCCGCGCACGTCGACGCCCTGCTCACCCTGCAGCCGGAACTGGTCTTGCTGGGCACCGGCGCGCGCCAGGCGTTTCCCGCCGCCGCCTTCATGGCCGGCTTCCTGCGCAAGGGTATTGGCGTGGAAGTGATGGACAACGCCGCCGCCGCGCGCACCTACAACCTGCTGGCCGGCGAGGGGCGGCGCGTGGTGGCCGCGTTCATGCTGCCGGCCTGACATCGGGAAGCTTCAAGCGTCGCGCCACAATCAACCCAATAGCCGTTCTTGATGGCCAGGAAAGTGCTCCTGCACTTTCCTGGCTCGCTGAGCCGGAAACGCCCGGCTCAGCTCCGTCAGGCAATCACTTCGTGATTGCCTGACGAGCGCCCCATCCCTGGGGCGCTACTTCGCCGGCAGGTAGTTCAATGGATCGACCGGATTGCCGTCCTTGCGGATCTGGAAGCCCAGCTCGACGCGCGAGGCGCCGCTGGAACCCATCTCGGCGATCTGCTGGCCGGCGCTGACGCGCTGGCCTTCCTTCACCAGTCGCTTGCTGTTGTGCCCGTAGGCCGACAGCAGGCTGTCGTTGTGCTTGATGATGACCAGTTCGCCGTAGCCAACCAGGCCGTTGCCGCTGTACACCACCACTCCATCGGCCGCAGCGCGCACCGGATCGCCCGCCTTGCCGGCGATCTCGATGCCCGGCACCGCGTCGCCGGGCGTGAAACGCTTGATGATCTGGCCGTCGGCCGGCCAGTGCCAGCTCACGCCGCCCGCCGCGCGCGAACCGCCGCTCGCCACCGCCGGGGCCGGCGGCGGCACGGCCGCCTTCGGCTCTCCCGCCACCGGCACTTCGGTGCTCACGGCCGTGGCCGGCGCGGCTGCGACGGTCGGCGCATGCACGGCCCGGGCGGTAGCCGGCCCGGTCGCCGTCGACACATGGGGGCTCGCCGGCGGCGCCGAAGCCGATGCCGGCACGCTCTCGAACACGGGAGCCGACGGAGCCGCGGCTGCGGGCGTCGGCCTCGCCTTTTCCGTCGTGGCCACGGCTGCGGACGGGCTTGGCGCGCCGCCCGGCGGCGGCGACAGGCGCAAATGCTGGCCAGGCCAGATCGTGTAGGGCGCGGCGATGCCGTTCCATTTCGCCAGGTCGCGGAAATCCACGCCCTTGCGGAAGGCGATCGAATACAAGGTGTCGCCCTTCGCCACCGCGTAGCTGCCGCCGGGTACCGGCGTGTGCGCCACGATCGGGACGGCACGACGGCCGCCTTGGCCCGTGGCCGGCTCCACCACCACGGTGCTGCAGGCGGACAACGCCAGCAAGGCGACGGCGAGCAGCCACGGGGCGAGGTGTCGATTCATGCGCGCCAGCATAGCGAGGCCCCCCTGTTTTTTCATGCGACGCGCGGCGTGCCCGCGAGGCTCAATGCCGCCAGATCCACCACGCCAGCAGCAGGCCGAGCAGCACCAGCACGATCCAGCCGATCCACTCGATGTACTTGTGCAGCAAGTGTTCGGCGCGCTCGCCGAACAGCCAGATCAGCAGCGCGAGCAGCCACACGCGCTTGCCACGCCCCAGCGCCACGCAGCCGAGGAAGGGCAGCACCGGCACGCCCACGATGCCCGAGGCCCAGGTCACGAACTTCATCGGCACCACCGGCTGCAGCGCGGCGAGGATCAGCACGCCGTAAAGCCCCCAGCGATGCTCCGCCATCTGCGTACGCAGACTAGCCACGCCCTGGTCGATCGGCGCCAGCAGGTGCAGTGTGTCCAGCAGCGGCTTCAGCGCTGCGAACGCCCAGTGCCCCAGCGCATAACCGACCAGCGAGCCCAGCAGCGAGAACGCGAGGCTGAGGTTGGCGTAGAAGAACGCCCGATGCCGCTTGCCCAGCATCATCGGCGCCAGCATCACCTCCGGCATGATCGGGAAGATGAAGGCTTCGAAGAAGCTGAGCGCGCACAGGTAGCGGATCGCGTGCGGATGGCGTGCCCACACCAGGGCGCGGGCATAGAGCTTGCCGAACAGGCGCATTAACGGGTTTCCTTGGCGTTGCGCATCAGCCGATGCCGCCCAAAAGCGGCACGAAGCTGACTGCGCCGAGTTCTTCCTGGGCGAAGTCCCCCTGCCCGTCGCCGCGCAGGCGGATCAGCACCTGGCTGCTGGGCGAGCCCACCGGGGCCACCAGCACGCCGGCGGGGCTGAGCTGTTCGAGGATGCGGCTGGGGATGGTGTCGCCGGCGGCAGTGAGGATGATTGCGTCGAACGGCGCCTCGTCAGCCCAGCCCAGTTTGCCGTCGTCGTAGCGCGAGCGGATGTTGGCGAGGCCCAACTGGCGGAAGCGGCGGCGCGCCTGGCGCAGCAGTTCCTCGATGCGTTCCACCGTGTAGACCTGCTCCACCAGCGCGGCCAGTACCACCGCCTGGTAGCCGGAGCCGGTGCCGATCTCCAGCACGCGGCCGGGTTTTTCCTTGCGCGCGTCGAAGTGCTCGAGCAGCGCCTCGGTCATCCGCGCCACCACCCAGGGTTGCGAGATGGTCTGGCCGTGGCCGATCGGCAACGCGGTGTTCTCGTAGGCGCGCGAGTGCAGCGCCTGGTCGATGAAATGGTGGCGCGGCAAGTTGCGGATCACGTCGATCACCCGCGGGTCGCGGATGCCGCCCTCGCGCAGCTGGGTGGCGAGGCGGTCGCGGGCGCGCTGCGAGGTCATGCCCTCGCCTTTCAGTGCCGCGGGAGGCAGCGTATGCATGTTCATCGCTCAGGCCACCTTGTGGTCGGGAGCGACCATGTCGTCGCTGAGCGCCTGCATCCAGCTGCTGACCTTCTCCAGCGCCTGGAAGCGGGTGAGGTCGACGTGGATCGGCGTCACCGAGACGTAGCCGCGTCGCACCGCGTCGAAGTCCGTGCCCGGACCGGCGTCGTCCACCTCGCCCGCGGGGCCGATCCACCACACCGGACGGCCGCGCGGATCGGTCTGCGCGATGCATGGCGCCGCGCGATGGCGACGACCCAGCCGGGTGACCTCGAAACCGCGGATCTCCGCCCACGGCCGATCCGGCACGTTGACGTTGAGGATGGTGTCGGCCGGCAGCGGATCGACCAGCAGGCGGCGCATCAGCAGCAGCACCGCATTCGCCGCCGCGTCGTAATGGATGCCGCGATGATCGTGGCTGACCAGCGACACGGCGATCGCCGGCAGGCCGAGGAAGCGCCCTTCCATCGCCGCCGACACCGTGCCGGAATAGATCACGTCGTCGCCGAGGTTGGCCGAGTTGTTGATGCCCGACACCACGATGTCGGGCTCCTCCGCCAGCAGGCCGGACAGCGCCAGGTGCACGCAATCGGTCGGCGTGCCGGCCACGCGGTAGCGGCCATCCTCCATGTGCAGCACGCGCAGCGGCGCGTCCAGGGTCAGCGAATTGCTGGCGCCGGAGCGGTCGCGGTCGGGCGCCACCACCGTCACCTCGCCCACTTCGCCGAGACGCTCGGCAAGCACGTGGATGCCTTTCGCATCCACGCCATCGTCGTTGCTGACAAGAACTCGCATGCTGATCCGTGTTGAGTCGACCGCGGCGCATCGCCATTCGTGGCATGCGCACCCTGCAACTACCCGAGTTTACCGGAGCGCACCCGCCGTTTCACGGCTGGCCACCGCGACTTGCTAGCATCGCTGCATGAAGCGCCGGCCGCCCACCGTGATCAGCGAAGATGACGCCCGCCTGTTCCGCGAGGCGATCGGCGAGATACGTCGCATCGATCCGGTCGCCGCGCCACCGCCGGTGCCGAAACCCGAGCCGTTGCCGCGCATGCTCGAAGCCGATGAGGCGGCGGTGCCGGGCGAGTTGCTGGAGATGGCGTTCGACCCGGCCACACTCGAAGTGGGCGAGGAACTGGCTTACCTGCGCGAGGGTTACCCGCCGAAGCTGCTGCGCGAGCTGAAGCGCGGCCAGTTCAGCGTGCAGGACGAGCTCGACCTGCACCAGATGAATGCCGCCGCCGCCCAAGCCTCCATCGCGACCTTCCTCGCCGAGGCACGCCAGCACGGACTGCGCTGCGTGCGCATCATCCACGGCAAGGGGCTGCGTTCGAAGGCTGCGGGCCCGGTGCTGAAGGCGCTCACCGACCGCCTGCTGCGCCGGCGCGACGACGTGATCGCGTTTGCTTCGGCACGGCCGGCGCAAGGCGGCACCGGGGCCGTGGTCGTGCTCCTCAGGAATCTCCGGTAGGAGCGCACCCTGTGCGCGAATGCCTTTCGCCTCGATCAAGGCGTCAGAGCATTTCCGCACAAGGTGAGCTCCTACAACGTTGAGGCCACTTCCCGCGCCACCACCGTCGCATACGCCCCTGCCGGCAACTCGAACGACAGCTCCAGCGCATCGTCGGCCAGCCATCGCCAGCGCAGGTCTTTCGGCAGCAGGCGCAACGGCCGGCGCTCCTGGTCCATGCGCGCGGCGGCAACGCCTTCGGCGAGATCGGCGTGAGCGGCAGCGACTTCCCGTTCCAGCGCACCCGCCTCGCCCGTGCTGGGCGGCTCGCCCTGCCCCCACAGCGGGCCCGAGGGATGAATGTCGCCGCTGGCGAGCCGCTGGGCCAGTACATCGCCGTACGGCTCGGGCCCGAACCACGAACGCGAGCCGGCCAGCGACCAGATCTCGCCGTCCAGCGGCGCATCCCATGTGCCGCGCTCGACGCGGGCGGCGAGCACGCTGTTGAAGATCTGCGAGCGGGCAGCGGAAAGCAGGAAACCGCGCTTGTCGCGATCCACCCGGCGTCCCGCGAACATCGCCCGTGCCTGTTCCAGGTTGCCGCCTTCGCGGCCGAAACGCTGCTCGCCGAAGTAGTTCGGCACGCCGCGCGCGGCGATCGCGGCCAGCACCTGTGCGGCGCGTTCGCGCTCGCCCCGCGCCGCGCGCAGCACCAGCACGAAGCGGTTGCCGCGCAACGCGCCGCGCTTGAGCTTGCGGCCGTGGCGGGTGGCGGCCAGCACCTTCACTTCCGCATGCGGAAACACGGACCAGTCCAGGTCAGGCTTGCCCGCCAGTTGCACCGAGAATGCCTGCCGGGTCACCGCATGGCGATCCTTGAGGCCCGCATAGCCCACCGCCAGCGGCGGCACGCCGGCGAACTTCGCCAGTTCGCGCGCCACCCAGTCGGTGTTCGCGCCGCGCTTTTCCACCCACAGCAGCGCGTGCTCGCCGCTGCCGTCGGCGTCGTAGCCCAAGATTTCCTCAACGAGGAAATCTTCATGAGTAAGGCGAAGACGCGCCACCAAAGGCGGGGTAGCGCCATGGGCGAAAGGGAGTTCGGATGCAGACATGCTTCAGCGGCGCTCCAGCAACACGCAGGCCTGGGCCGCGATGCCTTCGCCACGGCCGGCAAAACCCAGCTTTTCGGTGGTGGTGGCCTTGACGCTGATGCGGCCGAGTTCGCATTCGAGGTCGGCGGCGAGGTTTTCGCGCATGGCCTGCGCGTGCGGGCCGATCTTGGGCGATTCGCAGATCACGGTGATGTCGGCATTGCCCAGCGCGTAGCCGTGTTGCGTCATCAGCAGGGCCGCGTGGCGCAGGAACCGCCTGCTGTCGGCATCGCGCCAACGCTCGTCGGAAGGCGGGAAGTGCCTGCCGATGTCACCCAGCGCCAGCGCGCCGAAGATCGCGTCGCACAGGGCGTGGATCACCACGTCGCCATCGGAGTGCGCGACGAGGCCGCGGACGTGGGAAATGCGCACGCCGCCCAGGGTGACGTGGTCGCCCGCGCCGAAGGCGTGCACGTCGAAACCGTTGCCGATGCGGAAAGTCATGCGGTTCTCGCCAGCAGGAATTCGGCCAGCGCGAGGTCCGCCGCCGTGGTCACCTTGATGTTGTCCTCGGCGCCTTCGACCAGCAATGGCCGGAAGCCGGCCAGTTCCATCGCCATCGCCTCGTCGCTGACCGGCCGGCCTTCGAGCGCCACCGCGCGCAATGCCGCGGTGAGCTCGCCGCGGCGGAACATCTGCGGCGTGAAGGCGCGCCAGCGCTGTTCGCGCGGCTCGGTGGCGAGGCTGCGCCCGCCTTCCCCCGCGCGCTTCAGCGTGTCGCGCAACGGTGCACCGAGCAGGCCGCCATCCGCCTGCGCGGCCTGTTCGATCAGGCGCGCGATGTCGGCTTCGCGCACGCAGGGGCGCGCGGCGTCGTGCACCAGCACGAAGTCGGCCTCGCCCACCTCGGGCGGCAGGGCATGCAGGCCGGCCAGCACCGAATCGCTGCGCTCGGCGCCGCCGATCGCGGTGCACACCGGCTTGCCGCGCAGAGTCGTGCTGCCGGACCAGCGCTCATCCTTCGCGCCCAGCACCACCATCAGGCCGGCGATGCGCGGGTGCGCGGCCAGCCGCTCCAGCGTGTGCGCGATCAGTGGCCGACCAGCCAGCGGCAGGTATTGCTTGGGACAGTCCGCGCCCATTCGCGTGCCGCGACCGGCGGCTGGCACCACGCACCACAAGGCCGTGGTCATTTGACGACGCCACCGGCAGCGCCGCCGGGCCGGGCCGGCGGCGGCAACGGCAGCGTGCTGCTGGCGCCCGCGGGCTGGTTGTCGACCTGGTAGAACGTCTCGCCGGGTTTGATGAGGCCCAGTTCGGTGCGCGCGCGTGCCTCGATCGCCTGGTCGCCGTGCTTGAGGTCCGACACGTCGGCGGCCAGCGCCTGGTTGCGCTGCTGCAGGCGGGTGTTCTCGTCGGTCTGCTTCTTGATGGCCACGCGCAGGGCGTCCACCTCGTGCACGCCGCCGTGCGCGGACCACAGCTTCAGCTGCAGTCCGATCAGCAGCAGGACCAGGACCAGGGCGATCCAGCGCAGCATGGGCCAGGCGCGCCGGATCAGCCGGGCAGATGGTCGAGGCTCACGAACGCCCCGCGCCCGGCATAGCGCGCCGCCGAGCCCAGCGCTTCCTCGATGCGCAGCAACTGGTTGTACTTCGCCACGCGGTCGGTGCGGCACAGCGAGCCGGTCTTGATCTGGGTGGCGGTGGTGGCGACGGCGATGTCGGCGATGGTGGTGTCCTCGGTCTCGCCCGAGCGGTGCGAGACGATCGCCGCGTACTTCGCCGCGTCGGCCATCGCGATGGCCTCCAGCGTCTCGGACAGCGTGCCGATCTGGTTGACCTTGATCAGGATAGCGTTGGCGATGTGCTTGTCGATGCCTTCCTTGAAGATGCCCGGGTTGGTGACGAACAAGTCGTCGCCCACCAGCTGCACCTGCTTGCCGATCTTGTCGGTGAGCAGCTTCCAGCCGTCCCAGTCGCCTTCGGCCATGCCGTCCTCGATGGTGACGATGGGGTACTGCTTCGCCCAGCCGGCCAGCACGTCCACCCATTCGTGCTGGGTGTAGACCTTGCCCTCGCCTTCCAGGTCGTACTTGCCATCCTTGAAGAACTCCGAGCTGGCCACGTCCAGGCCCAGCAGGATCTCGCTGCCCACCTTGTAGCCGGCCTTGTTCACCGCTTCGAGGATGGTGTCCAGCGCCTCGACGTTGGAACGCAGGTTCGGCGCGAAGCCGCCCTCGTCGCCCACCGCGGTGTTGAGGCCCTTGCCCTTCAGCACGCTCTTCAACGCATGGAAGATCTCCGCGCCGGCGCGCAGCGCCTCGGCGAAGCTGGATGCGCCAACCGGCAGCACCATGAATTCCTGCACGTCGACGTTGTTGTCGGCGTGCGCACCGCCGTTGATGATGTTCATCATCGGCACCGGCAGCGCGCCGGGCTGGCCGGTGGTGCCGTTGATCGTCGCGAGGTACTGCCACAGCGGCAGCTTGCGCTGCGCCGCCACCGCGTGCGCGGCGGCCATCGACACGCCGAGCAGCGCGTTGGCGCCCAGCTTGCCCTTGTTCGGCGTACCGTCGAGCTGGATCAGCTTGGCGTCGAGTCCACCCTGGTTGGCCGCATCGAAGCCTTTCAGTGCGCTGGCGATCGCGCCGTTGACGTTGCCCACCGCATGCTTCACGCCTTTGCCGAGGTAGCGCGCCTTGTCGCCGTCACGCAGCTCCACCGCCTCGCGCGTGCCGGTGCTGGCACCACTGGGCACTGCGGCTCGACCGAAGCCGCCGCCGGCGAGAGTCACCTCCGCTTCCAGCGTGGGATTGCCGCGCGAGTCGAGGATTTCACGGGCGTGGATGCGGGTGATGTCAGTGCTCATGCGGTTCCAATCCAGAAGTGGCGATTCAGGGTCGATCCGGGGCGGGTCCCGGCGTTACAAGGTGTTTTCGAGGAAGCCGTGGCGCTTGGTCACGGCATCCAGTTCCATCAGGGTTTCCAGCAGCGCTTCCATCTTGTCCAGCGGCCAGGCGTTCGGGCCGTCGGAGAGCGCCTTGCTCGGATCGGGGTGCGTCTCGGCGAACAGTCCGGCCACGCCTGCGGCCACCGCCGCGCGCGCCAGCACCGGCACGAACTCGCGCTGACCGCCGGAGCTGGTGCCCTGTCCGCCCGGCAACTGCACCGAGTGGGTGGCGTCGAATACCACCGGGCAACCCGTGTCGCGCATCGCGCTCAGCGAGCGCATGTCGGAAACGAGGTTGTTGTAGCCGAAGCTGGCACCGCGCTCGCAGACCAGGATGTCGTCGTTGCCGACGGCCTTGGCCTTGGCCACGACGTTCTTCATGTCCCAGGGCGCGAGGAACTGGCCCTTCTTGATGTTCACCGGCTTGCCGGCACGGGCCACGGCCTGGATGAAATCGGTCTGCCGGCACAGGAAGGCCGGCGTCTGCAGCACGTCCACCACCGCGGCAACCTCGCCGAACGGGGTGTACTCGTGCACGTCGGTGAGCACCGGCACGCCGATCTGGCGCTTCACCTCGCCGAGGATGCGCAGCCCCTCCTCCATGCCCGGGCCGCGGAAGCTGGTGCCGGAGGAACGGTTGGCCTTGTCGAAGCTGGACTTGAAGATGAAGTTCACGCCGAGCCTGGCGGTGATCTCCTTCAACGTGCCCGCGGTATCCAGTTGCAGCTGCTCGGACTCGACCACGCAAGGACCGGCGATCAGGAACAACGGCTGGTCCAAACCGACTTCGAAGTTGCAGAGTTTCATCGCTGCAACCCTCCGGGTTGCAGCGATGCCGCCGCACCGTCATCCCGGCCATGGATTGGCCGGGACCCAGTCGCAGGGATGCAAGAACCTTTCATGCCACGTGCTCCCTGGCCAGCTTCTCGCCCTCGCGCACGGCCTTGAACTCGCGCGCGGCGCGCACGAAGCCGATGAACAGCGGGTGGCCGTCGCGCGGCGTGGAGGTGAATTCCGGATGCGCCTGGCAGCCGAGGAACCATGGATGCTTCTGCTGCGGCAGCTCGACGATCTCCACCAGCAGGTCGTCCATCGACTTGCCGGAGATCACCAGGCCGAGATCCTCGAAGCTCTGGCGATAGCGGTTGTTGAATTCGTAGCGGTGACGATGGCGCTCGCGCACCACGTCCTGCCCGTACATCTCGCGCGCCAGCGTGCCGGCCTTGAGCCGGCATTCCTGCGCGCCCAGGCGCATGGTGCCGCCCAGGTCCGAGCGATCGCTGCGCTGCTCCACCTCGCCGCTGGCGGTGGTCCATTCGGTGATCAGCGCGATCACCGGATTGGCGGTGTTGCGCTCGTTCTCGCTGGAGTCGGCGTCGGCGAGCCCGGCCACGTGGCGGGCGAAATCCACCACCGCCGCATGCATGCCGTAGCAGATGCCGAAGTACGGCACGCCGTGCTCGCGCGCGTATTTCGCCGCCAGCACCTTGCCCTCGAAGCCGCGCTTGCCGAAGCCGCCGGGCACCAGGATCGCGTCCATGCCTCCGAGCACCTGGGCCGCACCTTCGGCCTCGACCTGCTCGGAGTCGATCCACTGCAGGTTGACGCGCGTCTGCTGCTTGATGCCGCCGTGGCGCAGCGCCTCGCCCAGCGACTTGTAGGCGTCCTTGTGCTCCACATACTTGCCGACGATGGCCACGTTGACCTCGCCCTTCGGGTGCACCACGGCGTCCACCGTGCGCTGCCAGCCGGACAGGTCGGCCGGCTTGGCATCCAGCCCCAGCTTCTTCACCACGATCTCGTCCAGCCCCTGGCTGTGCAGCCACAGCGGCATCTTGTAGATCACGTCCACGTCGACCGCGCTGATCACCGCGTTCTCCGGCACGTTGGTGAACAGCGCGATCTTGCGCCGCTCGCCCTCGGGCAGCGGCTGTTCGCAGCGGCACAGCAGCACGTCCGGCTGGATGCCGATCGAACGCAGTTCCTTCACCGAATGCTGGGTCGGCTTGGTCTTGATCTCGCCGGCGGCCTTGATGTACGGCACCAGGGTCAGGTGCATGAACAGGCACTTCTCCGGGCCGTGCTCGATGCGCAGCTGGCGGATCGCCTCCAGGAACGGCAGCGACTCGATGTCGCCCACCGTGCCGCCGATCTCCACCAGCGCCACGTCGAAACCGCGGGTGGCCTCGTGGATGCAGTGCTTGATCTCGTCGGTGATGTGCGGGATCACCTGCACGGTGGCACCGAGGTAATCGCCGCGGCGCTCCTTGCGGATCACCGACTCGTAGATCTTGCCGGTGGTGATCGAGTTCTTGCCGGTGAGCCGGGTATGGACGAAGCGCTCGTAGTGGCCGAGGTCGAGATCGGTCTCCGCGCCGTCGTCGGTGACATAGACCTCGCCGTGCTGGAACGGGCTCATGGTGCCCGGATCCACGTTGATGTAGGGATCGAGCTTCATCATGGTGACCGAGAGGCCACGCGCTTCCAGGATGGAGGCCAGCGACGCCGCGGCGATGCCCTTGCCAAGCGAGGACACCACACCGCCAGTGACGAAAATCAGGGGGGTCATGGAAAGCAGCCGTGCTGGAAATACGCATTCTAGCGGCAGACGGCCCCTGCCGCGAGATCCCGCGGCGGGCGGATTCATCCGGAATTGCGGTTGCGGAGTGTTGCCTGGTGCATTCGCGAGTTTCAAAGCGGTTTCGAGCGCCCTCCGGCGCCCGAGTCACTTTTCTCTGCGTGGCCAGAGAAAAGTGACCAAATAGAGAGGCCACCCCTGTTGGCGCTTGCCGGGCGTCCTGCCCGGCAAGTCCGTGAGGCGGGGCCGGGCTTTTCGAGCGGGCTCCTGCCCGCGCGAAAAGGCATCGCCATCCCTGGCGATGCCCGCTGTGCGGCCTGATCGTCCCCGCCTCACCGCCGCCCAGGGGCCCCACAAGAGCAGGCGCGCATCGTGCGCGCCAGAAGCCGAAGCCAGAGCGCCGCAGCTCCCGGCCTTTGCTTTTGCCGTTGCTTCTGCGCGCTGGGAGCGCGCTGCTCTACCCGGGGCCCCTATGGCGCGGCGGGTGGGCGAAGGAAAGCCCGCAGGGTGGCCGGCATGGATGCCGGCCAGTTTTTCGCCGGGACAGGAGTCCCGTCGAAAAACCCCGTAGCCCGCCCGCGCACCCGGAAGGCAGGATGCCTGGGGGCGCGCCATCGGGGGGGGCGTTTCTCTTTGGCTACTTTCTCTTTGGGCAAGCTAAAGAGAAAGTAGCTCGGCCGCCGACAGGCGGACGAAACCGCTTTGAGGCTTGCCGCAGGCAGCACAAGCCAAACAAAACCGGCGGCCCCTCACGAGGCCGCCGGCAACGATCAACGGAAGTGCAAAGCTCAGCCGTGCGACATCCCCGGCATCATGTAGACATTCATGTTGTGCAGCACCCACAACGAGCCGATCACCACGATGGCGATGAACAGCAACGCGCATGCGGCCACCATCAGGTTCTCGCGCTGCTCCGGCGCGATGCCCATGTGCAGGAAGAAGCCGAGCTGCACCAGCACCTGGGCCACGCAGAACACCATCAGGCCCGGCACGATCAGGTGGTGCGGCACCATCCCGGTCATCACGCAGCCGAAGGACAGCAGCGTGAGCACCAGCGACAACCCGAAACCGACCAGGTAGGACGACAGCGTCCCGTGCTTGCCGCCGTGGGCGGCCTGTTCATGAGCGTGCGACATCACAGCACCCCGTGCAGATAGACAAAAGTGAACACGCAGATCCAGATCACGTCGAGGAAATGCCAGAACAGGCTGAGGCAGCACAGCCGACGCTTGACCACGGCGTCCAGGCCGTGACGGCGCACCATGTCCAGCATCACCACGATCCAGATCAGGCCGCAGGTGACGTGCAGGCCGTGCGTGCCGACCAGGGTGAAATAGGCCGACAGGAACGCGCTGCGGTCCGGGCCCGCGCCTTCGTGGATCAGGGCCGCGAACTCGTGGATTTCCATGCCCACGAAGGCTGCGCCGAACAGGGAGGTGATCGCCAGCCAAGCCAACACCTTGTTGCGGCGGCCGGCGTGCATGTTCAGCATCGCCATGCCGAAGGTGAAGCTGCTGACCAGCAGCAGCATGGTCTCGCCCAGCACGTACTTGAGATCGAAGATCTCCTTGCCGGTGGGACCGCCCGCGTAGGCATGGGCCATCACGGCGAAGGTGGCGAACAGACCCGAGAAGATCAGGCAGTCGCTCATCAGGTAGATCCAGAACCCCAGCAGGGTCTTGGAGCCGTCGTCGTGGTGCTCGTGGTGGCCGGCCACGTCGTGGCCGGCGGTGATGACGGAGGTATTCATTAGGCCACCTTCTGCTCGGCGGGAGCAGCGCCCACCTGGTCAATCAGCTTGGACAGCGGCACCAGCCGCTCGCGCTCGATCTTCTCGACCTCGGCGCCGGGCACGTAGTAGTCGACATCACGGTCGTAGGAGCGCGCGATGAACGCACCGATCATGCCGGCCAGGCCCAGGATCGCCAGCCACCAGATGTGCCAGATCAAGCCGAAGCCCAGCAGCGTGGCGAGGCCACCCATCACCACGCCCACGCCGGTGTTGCGCGGCATGTGGATGTCGGCGTAGTGGGCATGGCGCGGGTAGGCGCGCTTGTGCTCCTTGTCCGCCCAGAACTGGTCGAGTTCGCTCACCTCGGGCAGCACCGCGAAGTTGTAGAACGGCGCCGGCGAGCTGGTCGCCCATTCCAGCGTGCGACCGCCCCACGGGTCGCCGGTGAGGTCGCGGTTGCTGTCGCGGTTGCGGATGCTCACCGCGATCTGCAGCACGGTGAAGCCGATGCCCGCCATGATGATCGCGGCACCGATGAAGGCCACCACGAAGTACGGCTGCCAGGCCGGGTTGTCGTAGTGCTGCATGCGGCGGGTGGCGCCCATGAAGCCGAGCGCGTACAGCGGGAAGAAGGCCACGTAGAAGCCCACCAGCCAGCACCAGAACGACCACTTGCCCCAGCGCTCCTCCAGCTTGAAGCCGAACGCCTTCGGGAACCAGAAGTTCAGCGCCGCCAGGCAGCCGAACACCACGCCGCCGATGATCATGTTGTGGAAGTGCGCGATCAGGAACAGGCTGTTGTGCAGCACGAAGTCCGCACCCGGCACCGCCAGCAGCACGCCGGTCATGCCGCCGATCACGAAGGTCACCATGAAGCCGATCGTCCACAGCACCGGCACGGTGAAGCGGATGCGGCCGCGGTACATGGTGAACAGCCAGTTGAACACCTTCACGCCGGTGGGGATCGAGATCACCATCGTGGCGATGCCGAAGAACGCGTTGACGTTGGCGCCCGAGCCCATGGTGAAGAAGTGGTGCAGCCACACCAGGAAGGACAGCACGCCGATCGCCACCGTGGCCCACACCATCGACTTGTAGCCGAACAGCGGCTTGCCGGAGAACGTGGAGATGATCTCGGAGAACACGCCGAAGCACGGCACCATCAGGATGTAGACCTCGGGGTGGCCCCAGATCCAGATCAGGTTCACGTACATCATGGCGTTGCCGCCGAGGTCGTTCGTGAAGAAGTGCATGCCCAGGTAACGGTCGGCGCCGAGCAGGGCCAGCGTCACGGTGAGGATCGGGAACGCCGCCACGATCAGCACATTGGTGACCAGTGCGGTCCAGCTGAACACCGGCATCTTCATCAGCGTCATGCCAGGGGTGCGCATGCGCAGGATCGTGACGATGAAGTTGATGCCGCTCAGCGTGGTGCCCAGGCCCGACAACTGCAGCGCCCAGATGTAGTAGTCCACGCCCACGCCCGGACTGAACTGCAGCTCCGACAGCGGCGGATAGGCCAGCCAGCCGGTGGTGGAGAACTCGCCGATGAACAGCGACAGCATGATCAGCACCACGCCCGAGGCGGTGAGCCAGAAGCTCAGCGAGTTCAGGAACGGATAGGCCACGTCGCGCGCGCCGATCTGCAGCGGCACGATCAGGTTCATCAGGCCCACGATGAACGGCATCGCCATGAAGAAGATCATGATCGTGCCGTGGGCGCTGAAGATCTGGTCGAAGTGATGCGGCGGCAGGTAGCCCTGGTCGCCGGCAGCGGCCAGCGCCTGCTGGCCGCGCATCATGATCGCGTCGGCGAAGCCGCGCAGCAGCATCACCAGCGCCAGGATGACGTACATGATGCCGATCTTCTTGTGGTCCACCGTGGTGAACCACTCGTTCCACAGGTAACCCCACTTGCGGAAATAGGTAATGCTGCCGAGCAGGGCCGCGCCGCCGATGGCCACCATCAGCAGGGTGATCATCACGATCGGCTGGTCGAACGGTATCGACGAGAGGGAAAGCTTTCCGAACATGACTTACTCCGCAGCCTTGGCGTGATCGTTGTGCGAGGCGGCGACGGCGACGCCGTCATGCGCCGGCTCGCCGTGCATCGGCATGCCCGGCATCGGCTGCCCTGCGGCGGGCTTGCCGCCCATGTCCTTGTGCAGGATGTCCTCGAACAGGCCGGGCGCAACCGTCGCGTAATACGACACCGGCACCTTCTCGCTGGGTTGCTCCAGCACCTGGTAAGTCGGCAGGTCGAGCGTGGCCGCGCTGGCCTTCGCCTTGGCCAGCCAGTCCTGGAAGCCCTGCTCCGAGGTGGCGATCGCCTTGAAGCGCATGTCGGAGAAGCCGGCACCGCTGTAGTTGGAGGACAGGCCGTCGTAGCTGCCCGCCTCGCGCGCGATCAGGTGCAGCTTGGTCTGCATGCCGTTCATCGCGTAGATCTGGCTGCCCAGCTGCGGGATGAAGAATGCATTCATCACCGTGGCCGAGGTGATCTTGAAGTTCACCGGCGTGTCCACCGGGAACGCGATCTGGTTGACGCTGGCCACGCCGTATTCCGGGTAGATGAACAGCCACTTCCAGTCCATCGCCACCGCCTCGATGGTCACCGGCTTCACGTCGGATACCAGCGGCTTGTACGGGTCGAGCTGGTGCGTGCTGCGCCAGGTGATCACGGCGAGGATCGCGATGATGACGCAGGGAATGCCCCACATCGCCGCCTCGATCTTCGTCGAGTGCGACCACTTCGGTGCATAGGTGGCCTTGGTGTTGGAGGCGCGGTAGCGCCACGCGAACCACAGGGTCAGCACGATCACCGGGATCACCACCACGGACATCAGCCCGAGCGCGATCAGGATCAGGTTCTTCTCATGCATGCCCACGTCGCCTTTTGGCGAGAGGACTTCCATGTTGCAGCCGGCGAGGAACACGGCCATACCTGCGCACGACCAGCGCAAGGCGGAAACGACGCTACGTTTGCTCACGAACGACTCTTTGGACGGCTAAGAAGGGGATGCCGTGGGGATGCGGCGCGCGCATCGTAGTAAGTGGCAACACGAAATGACAGCCCGCCGAGACACAATGCCGCAGCCGAAACTTGCTGCGCGATGATCTTGCTCGTTGCGCGCCACGTGCTGCTGTGGCAGGCATCGCACGGCATGCGTGCCTGTTACCATCCGCGCATGAGCACCCCCATCCCCGCCCGGATCGCCGCACTGCGCGCGGCCATGCAGCAGCACGGCGTCGCCGCCGCGATCGTTCCCAGTGCCGACCCGCATCTTTCCGAGTACCTGCCCGAGCGCTGGCAGGCGCGCGCCTGGCTTTCGGGCTTCACCGGCTCGGCCGGCACCTTGATCGTGAGCCGCGAGCACGCCGGCCTGTGGACCGACTCGCGCTACTTCGCCCAGGCCGAGCAGCAGCTCGCCGGCAGCGGCATCGCGCTGATGAAGCTGCGCGTGCCGCACACGCCCGAGCATCTCGACTGGCTGGCCGCACAGCTGCACCGTGACGAGGTGCTGGCGGTGGCCGGCGACAGCGTGTCGCTGGCCGGCCTGCGCGCGATGGAAGGCAGGCTGGGCGAACACGGCGTGCGCGTGCGCAGCGACCTCGACCTGCCCGGCGCGGTCTGGCACGACCGCCCCGCCCTGCCCCATGCGCGCATCGTCGAACACCCGATCGCCTGGGCCTGCACGCCGCGCGCGGACAAGCTCGCGCGCCTGCGCCACGCGCTGCGCAAGCACGGCGCCACGCACCACCTGCTCTCCAGCCTCGACGACATCGCCTGGCTGACGAACCTGCGCGGCAGCGATGTGGAGTGCAACCCGGTCTTCCTCGCCCACCTGCTGGTGGCGGTCGACGGCAAGGCCACCTTGTTCGCCGAACGCGGCAAGTTCGACGACGCGCTGGTCGCCCGGCTCGCCGCCGACGGCATTGTGATCGCACCCTATGCCGGCGTCGCCGACGCGCTGGCCGAACTGGGCAAGGACGACGCCTTGATGTTCGAGCCCGGCCGCGTGGTCTGCGCGGTCAGCAACGCGATCCCCACCGGGGTGCAACGCATCGAGGCCGCCAACCCCAGCACCGCGTTCAAGGCGGTGAAGAGTCCCGCCGAACTGGATCGCGTGCGCGAGGTGATGCGCCGCGACGGCGCGGCGCTGGCCGGCGCGTTCCGCGAGATCGAGCACCAACTCGCCGACGGCAAGCCGCTCACCGAGCTGGACGTGCATCGCCTGGTGCACGCCGCGCGCGCCGCGCAGCCCGAATTCGTGGGCGAGAGCTTCGCCACCATCGCCGGCTACCAGGCCAACGGCGCGCTGCCGCACTACCGCGCCACGCCCGAATCGCACAGCACGCTGCAGGCGAAGGGCCTGCTGCTGATCGACTCCGGCGGCCAGTACCTGGGCGGCACCACCGACATCACCCGCGTGCTGGCGCTGGGCGAGACCACCGCCGAGCAGCGCCGCGACGCGACGCTGGTGCTCAAGGGCATGATCGCGCTCAGCCGCGCGCGCTTCCCGAAGGGTGCCAGCGGCCCGCAGCTCGACGCGCTGGCGCGCGCGCCGCTGTGGGCGGCCTGCTGCGACTACGGCCACGGCACCGGCCACGGCGTGGGTTACTTCCTCAATGTGCACGAGGGCCCGCAGTCGATTCGTCCGCCGGTGAGCGGCGGCGCGCTGGTGGCGCTGGAGCCGGGCATGATCTCCTCGATCGAGCCGGGTCTGTACAAGCCCGGCCGCCACGGCATCCGCCACGAGAACCTCGCCGTGGTGGTCGAGGCCGACCGCACCGAGTTCGGCGACTTCCTCGCCTTCGAAACGCTCACCCTGTGCCCGTTCGACCGCCGCGCGCTGGAACCCGGCCTGCTCGGCCCCGACGAACGCGCCTGGCTGGACGACTACCACGCCACCGTGCGCGCCGCGCTGTCGCCTTTGCTGGAAGGCGCCGACCTCGCCTGGCTGGAACGCCATTGCGCGCCCTTGTGATGTTCACGCAACCTGTCGCGTAGGAGCGCACCCTGTGCGCGAATGCTTTTGTTCCGATCGGCACCAAGGCATTCGCGCACAGGGTGCGCTCCTGCGCGGCAAGCCTTGACCTGCCCGCACGCGCCAACCATCCTCCCTCGCCTATCCCGCCAGACCTCCACGCATGAGCAGTCGCTACAACGCCGCCGACATCGAAGTCCTCTCCGGCCTGGACCCGGTCAAGCGCCGGCCCGGCATGTACACCGACACCACCCGCCCCAACCACATGGCGCAGGAGGTGGTCGACAACTCGGTGGACGAGGCGCTGGCCGGCCATGCGAAGGCGATCGAGGTGGTGCTGCACGCGGACGGCTCGGTCGAGGTGACCGACGACGGCCGCGGCATGCCGGTGGACATCCACCCCGAGGAAGGCATCCCGGGCGTGGAGCTGATCCTCACCCGCCTGCATGCAGGCGGCAAGTTCAGCGGCAAGAACTACAACTTCTCCGGCGGCCTGCACGGTGTGGGCGTGTCGGTGGTCAATGCGCTGTCCACCCGCGTCGAGGTGACGATCCGCCGCGACGGCAACGAATACCGCATGGCCTTCGAGCACGGCGACCGCGTCAGCGAGCTGGAAGTCGTCGGCACGGTGCCGAAGAAGAAGACCGGCACCACCGTGCGCTTCTGGGCCGATCCGAAATACTTCGACTCGCCGAAGATCTCGCTGTCGAAACTCAAGCACCTGCTGCGTGCGAAGGCCGTGCTTTGCGCCGGCCTCAGCGTGAAGCTGCTCGACGAGGCCAGCGGCGAAACCAGCGAGTGGTACTACGAGGACGGCCTGCGCGACTACCTGCGCGGCGAACTGGACGGCGGCGAAGTGCTTCCCGCGGAGCTGTTCGTGCACCACGTGGCGCGCGACACCGAGGGCATGGACGTGGCGCTGGCCTGGTTGCCGGAAGGCGAGCTGGTGCAGGAGAGTTACGTCAACCTGATTCCCACCGCGCAGGGCGGCACCCACGTCAACGGCCTGCGCTCGGGCCTCACCAATGCGATCCGCGAGTTCTGCGACATCAGGAACCTCTTGCCGCGCGGCGTGAAGCTGGCGCCGGAAGACGTGTGGGAGCGGCTCGCCTTCGTGCTCAGCGCCAAGCTGCTCGACCCGCAGTTCGCCGGCCAGACCAAGGAGCGGCTGTCCTCGCGCCAGGCCGCGGGCATGGTGGAGAACGTGATCCACGACGCCTTCAGCCTGTGGCTGAACCAGAACGTGGACACCGGCGAACGCATCGCCCAACTCGCGATCGAGCGCGCCAGCGCGCGGCTGAAAGCCGCCAAGCAGGTCGTGCGCAAGAAGATAGTCCAGGGCCCGCAACTGCCCGGCAAGCTGGCCGACTGCACCTCCACCGACTTGTCGCGCACCGAACTGTTCCTGGTCGAGGGCGACTCCGCCGGTGGCAGCGCCAAGCAGGCGCGCGACAAGGAATTCCAGGCGATCCTGCCGCTGCGCGGCAAGATCCTCAACACCTGGGAGGTGGAATCCACCTCGGTGCTGGCGTCGGAAGAAGTGCACAACCTCGCCGTGGCGATCGGCTGCGATCCAGGCAAGGACGACCTCGCCGGCCTGCGCTACGGCAAGGTCATCATTCTCGCCGACGCCGACTCCGACGGCCTGCACATCGCCACCCTGCTCTCCGCGCTGTTCCTCAAGCACTTCCCGCACCTGGTCAGCGAGGGCCACGTGTTCGTGGCGATGCCGCCGCTGTTCCGCGTCGACGTGGGCAAGCAGGTGTTCTACTGCCTCGACGAAAACGAGAAACAGGCGATGCTGCAGAAGATCGAGCGCGAGAAGATGAAGGGCGCCGTCAGCGTCACCCGCTTCAAGGGCCTGGGCGAGATGAACCCGCCACAGCTGCGCGAATCCACCATCCATCCCGATACCCGTCGACTGGTCCAGCTCACCGTGGACGGCGACGACGGCACCGCCAAGCTGATGGACCTGCTGCTCGCCAAGAAGCGCGCCGGCGACCGCAAGGCGTGGCTGGAAGAGAAAGGCGACCTCGCCACGCTGGAAGTGTGACCGCACCACTCCCCTCTCCCACGCGTGGGAGAGGGGCCGGGGGAGAGGGCGAACCTTGCGAAAGGCGTACCCTCTCCCCCAACCCCTCTTCCTCGCTCCTCAGAGCAGGGTCATCCATGACCCTTCCTCGCGTCCGCAAGCGGGAGAGGGTAGTCAAACACCGCGAGGCACCACGCATGGCACTGACACCGCCTTTCGACCTCAAGCGCTGGATCGATGAGCACCGCCACCTGCTGAAACCGCCGGTGGGCAACAAGTGCATCGTCGACGGCGACTTCATCGTGATGATCGTGGGCGGCCCCAACGCGCGCACCGACTACCACTGGGACGAGGGCCCGGAGTTCTTCTACCAGCTCGAAGGCGAGATGGTGCTGAAGGTGCAGGATGAGGGCGTGGCGCGCGACCTGCCGATCCGTGCCGGCGAAATGTTCTACTTGCCGCCGCGCGTGCCACACTCGCCGCAACGCATGGCCGACTCGATCGGCCTGGTGATCGAGCGTCGCCGCCTGCCGCACGAGAAGGACGGCCTGCTGTGGTTCTGCGAGCGCTGCAACCACAAGCTGTACGAGGAGTACTTCATCCTCGACAGCATCGAGCGCGATTTCCCGCCGGTATTCGAGCGCTTCTACCGCTCACGCGAGGCGCGCACCTGCCAGGGCTGCGGCCACCTCAATCCGGCGCCGGCACGTTACGCGTAGGAGCGCACCCTGTGCGCGATGGGCTTTTCGCCAAAGGCGATTCGCGCACAGGGTGCGCTCCTACGGCTGGCGTGCCAGCCACTTGCGCGCCATGCGCCGCAGCGACGCATCGGCCTGGGGATCCGCAGCGATCTCGCGCACCGGCATCCATGCCAGCGCCAGCGACTCCGCGCTGATCGCGAACTCCTCGTCGCCGGTGGCGCGCACCACGTGGCGCACGTCGTAATGCCAGTGTTCGGCTTCCTCGCCGCGGGCCGGACGAGGTTCGCCTGGAGCGAACCCGGACGGCGCAGCCGGCCCGCCAGGGCAGGCCACAGGGATGTGGGCAGCAGTGCGATGGGCGTCGAGGTCGAAGATCGCCGGCTCGACCACCAACTGGCCCAGGCCTGACTCCTCCTCCGCTTCGCGCAGCGCAACGCGCGCGAGGTTGGCGTCGCCGTCGGCATGACCGCCGAGCTGCAGCCAGCGCCGCAGCTTGCGGTGATGGGTGAGCAGCACGCGCTCGCCGTCCGCGCTCACCAGCCACGCCGAACCGGTGAAATGTCCGACGGCATGGTGGCGCTCGAACACGGACGCATCCGAGGCGAGGAATTGTTCGAAGTCGGCGACGACATCACCCTCGTCGGGATGGCGCGCGAGGTAGTCGTCCAGGGCAACGGCGAGGCGCGGGAAATAGGCTGGCATGACTTGTGGCAGGGGACGTGGAAAACTGCATGCATTCTAGCTGCATCGCGTCTTGTACCCCTCCGGACGCTCCGCTATGGTTGGCCGTCCGTCGGCTCGTCGCGTCCCACTTCGTCGCGTTTCCGTTCGAGCGTGACGTCGCTGTTTCCCCGGGGAGCCACCGCATGCTGTTCAAGCGCATCAAGCCGATCGACCAGATCATCGCCACGGCGGAAAAGAAAGGCCTCACCCGTCAGCTCGGCGCCTTCCAGCTCACCATGCTCGGCATCGGCGCGATCATCGGCACCGGCATCTTCGTGCTCACCGCCGAAGCGGGCCAGAAGGCCGGCCCCGGCATGATGATCGCGTTCGTGATCGCCGCGGTGGTGTGCGCGTTCGCCGCGCTGGCCTACGCGGAACTTGCCGCGATGGTGCCGGTGGCGGGTTCGGCCTACACCTATACGTATGGAGTGCTCGGTGAAGGAGTCGCATGGATCGTCGGCTGGGCGCTGGTGCTGGAATACACCATCGCCGCCAGTACCGTCTGCGTGGGCTGGGCCGGTTACGTCAACGGTCTGATCAGCCACGCCGGATTCGGTTTGCCGCACTTCCTGCAGGTGGGCCCGATGGATGGCGGCAGCTTCAACCTGCTGGCCTGCCTGATCGGCCTGGCAGTCACCGGCCTGCTGGTGATCGGCACCTCGAAGTCGGCCAAGGTCAACACCGTGCTGGTGCTGATCAAGATCGTCGCGCTGACCGCCTTCATCATCGTCGCGCTGCCGGCCGTGAAGGACCAGAACTTCACGCCGTTCGTGCCGAACGGCTGGGGCAGCCCGATGGGCGGCATCGGCGTGCTGGGCGCGGCGGCTTCCATCGTGTTCGCCTACATCGGCTTCGATGCCATCTCAACTGCGGCCGAGGAAACCAAGAACCCGAACCGCAACATCCCGATCGCCCTGATCGCTTCGCTGGGCGTCTGCACCATCTATTACCTGCTGGTGAGCTACGCAGCGGTGGGCTCGATAGGTGCGCAGCCCATGCTCGGCCCGGACGGGGTAGCCCTGGAGCCAGGCACGCCGGCGTTTGCCGCGGCCTGCCAGGGCTCGCAGGCGCTGGTCTGCAGCAAGGAGGCGCTGGCCCACGTGGTGCGCCTGCTCGGCCACACCAACACCGCCGCCTTCATCGCCTTCGCCGCCAGCATCGCGCTGCCGTCGGTGATCCTGACGATGACTTACGGCCAGACCCGCATCTTCTTCACCATGTCGCGCGACGGCCTGCTGCCCAGCAAGCTGGCCAAGATCCATCCGCGCTTCCATACGCCGCACATCATCACGCTGATTACCGGCACCTTCGTCTCGCTGTTCGGCGCGCTGTTCCCGGTGGGTATCCTCGCCGACATCACCAACTCGGGCACGCTGTTCGCGTTCATCATGGTGGCGATGGGCGTGCTGATCCTGCGCCGCACCCAGCCAGAGCGTCCGCGCCCGTTCCGCACCCCGCTGCCGTGGCTGATCTGCCCGCTGGCCGTGATCGGCTGCCTGCTGCTGTTCCTCAACCTGTCGAAGGAAGCGAAGATCACGTTCTTCGTCTGGGGCGCAATCGGCCTGGTGGTGTACTACCTGTACGGCTACCGCAAGAGCAACCTGGCCCGCGGCGTCGAAGTGGACTGATTCCGCGCGCGTAGAAAGCCATTCGCCATACTGCCGGCACGACCACGTCGTGCCGGTTTCATGTTCCGAGAGCCTGTTCGATGTCTCCACATAGCCCGCGTTGCCTTGCCGTGGCCGTCAGGTGGTGGCGCGTGGCGCAGCGCCTGCCTGGCTGGCAGGTCAAGCCGCGCGCTGCCGCATGGCGGCCACGGCAAGGCAACCCCTGCACCCATCAATTCC
>Ga0105237_10000203_pt1 | contig 84732 bp, 97 predicted proteins | sample KBSC24metaG_FD_81520 | JGI IMG/M metagenome (GOLD analysis project Ga0105237, IMG submission 81520) | Corn rhizosphere microbial communities from Kellogg Biological Station, Michigan, USA - KBS C2-4 metaG | ecosystem: Host-associated > Plants > Roots > Rhizosphere > Soil | place: Michigan, USA...
CGCGCCAAGTCCCAACGGTTTTCTGCATCTCGGCCACGCTTACTCGGCGCTGCTGACCGACCGCTGGGCCAGGGAACTCGGCGGACAGTTTTTGCTCCGTCTCGAAGACATCGATACCACCCGCTGTAAACCCGAATTTGCCGAAGCGATCTTCGAGGATCTGGCGTGGCTCGGCCTATCGTGGCCGCAACCGGTGATGCACCAGTCCGACCGGTTTCCGATCTACCAACGAGCAGCGGAACGCCTGAAGAATCTGCGTCTGCTCTATCCTTGTTTCTGCTCGCGCGCCGAAATTGCGGCAAATTCGGTCGGCATCGATCCGGATGGCGCCCCGCTCTACGGCGGCACCTGCCGGCATCTGCCCGCCGAAACCGTCGCTGAGCGGCTGGCGCGTGGCGACGCTGCCCAATATCGCCTCGACACCGCCCGCGCGACCGAGCTCACCGGACCGCTGAGCTTCACGATTGCCCAGCCAACGCCACTGGACCGGCCGCAAATCCGCTACGCCCGGCCAGAACGCTGGGGAGACGTTGTGATCCAGCGCAAGGAAACGCCGACCAGTTATCATTTGAGCGTTGTCGTCGATGACGCCGCGCAAGAGATCACCAACGTGACCCGCGGCCGGGATATGGAGGCCGCAACCGATATCCACGTCCTGCTGCAAATGCTGCTCGGCCTGCCATCACCGATCTATACGTTCCACCGCCTGATCCTCGACACCGAGGGCAAAAAGCTCGCCAAGTCCAAGGGCTCGGCCAGCTTGCGGGATTTGCGTGCGGCGGGGTGGAGCGTGGAACGGGTACGACAGGAATTGGGCTTCGGCCAGATGAACTGAGGCGCGGCCACAAATTTCACTCCCCCTTGAGGGGAGGGTGGCGGCAGCCGGGCGGGGGTCGGCCCGGTTGTACAGTGAAGCTCGCCCCCCCTTGATCCCTCCCCTCAAGGGGGAGGGAGACGATGGCCTCGCAACGCTCTTACTTCCCCGCAAAGAACGGCTTCGCCGCCGCGGCGACCGCTTCTTCATAGGGCGTGCCGAAATTCGGCCCGAGGATCGCGTCGAGCCGGGCGTCCATCAACCGCATCGGGTTCTGCCAGAGGTAGTGCATTTTGTGCACTTCGCGCATGACCGGATTGAAGAGCCCGATCACTCCGAGGAGCATCCACGGCAGCCCGGTGACCTTCATCGGCGCGGGCGCCGCCTTCTGGACCGCCGCGACCAACTGACCGGAGGTGACGAAATGACCGGCGAAATGGAAGTTTTCGAACCGGCCCAGTTCCTGCCGATGCCAGGCCAGCTTCTCGAAGACGCGGCCGAGGTCGGGCAGATAGGCCCAGCTATGGCCGATCGACAGGCCTGACGGCGCGGCAATCTTGCCCTTGGTGGCGAGAATGCCCTGCTCGAACCAGTCGCCGTTCTTGCCGGGCGCGAAAAAGTCGCCGGCACGGACGATGATCACCTGCATGTCGCCTCGGTCGGCAGCATCCTTGAGCATCTTCTCGCAGCGCACGCGGATTTCGCCGCGCGGACGCTCGGGATGCTGCGGAGCTTCTGGTGTGACCTCGCGGACCGACGCCGCGAAATTGTAGATGTTGCCCGGGTAGATCAGCGTCTTGCCGGTCTTGCCCATCGCCTCGATGACCCGTGCGGTCTGGGCTTCCATCGCGCCGTTGAACCACTTGTCGTAGGGGAGGTTCAGCGCGTTGACGACGACGTCGCTGTCGCCGATCGCGGCGCGCATGTCGTCGACGCTTTCGGCATCGCCCTTGATGAACTCGACGCCGGCAATCGCCTGCTTGTTGGAGCGGCCCATGCCGCGTACCGTCCAGCCGGCGGCAACGAATGCCTCGGCGGCATAGTGGCCGATATGGCCGTTGATCCCCAGAACCGTAACCGTGCCTTTGATCGACATTTTGTGCTCCATGTGCTCGTCGTTTGAACTTGACGATCACAAGGTAGGTCATGCACATTTGGATAGGCATTCGCCAAAGTCGCAGATCGAGCATTCAAGAATGAATAGGTCGCCGGATTGGTCGCTGTGGCGGAGTTTCGGCGCAGTGGTCGAAACGGGCTCGCTTTCCGCCGCGGCTCGAAAACTCGGCCTGAGCCAGCCGACGCTCGGCCGGCACATCGAGACGCTGGAAGCCGATCTCGGCATTCCGCTGTTCGAGCGCACCCTGCAGGGCCTGAAACCGACCGAAACTGGCCTTCGCCTCTACGAGCCCGTCCTGACGGCCGAACGGGCCCTGTCGGAAGCGCTGCTCGTCGCCGAAGGCTCGAGCGCGGCGCTCGGCGGCACCGTCAGGATCACCGCCTCAGCGATGATCTCGCATTATGTCCTGCCGCCGATGCTCAAGACGATCCGTGCGCAATATCCGGCGGTCGCGATCGAACTTGCCCCGTCCGATTCGATCGAAAATCTGCTGCTGCGCGAGGCCGATATCGCCGTTCGGATGTTCCGGCCGACGCAGTTGGAACTCATCACCAAAAAACTTGGCTCCATCCCCACGGTTGCCTGCGCCCACGAAAGCTACATTGCCCGGCGCGGTGCGCCAAAGACGCTAGAGGACTTGAAGCAGCACGATCTCATCGGGCTCGACCGCTCCGAGCTCATCATCGCGGGCGCAAAATCTATCGGGTTCGAACTGAGCCGCGCCGACTTCATCGTGCGTACCGACAGCCAGACTGGCATCTGGGAATTGCTGAAGGCCGGGCTTGGCGTCAGCTTCGCCCAAAAGCGGCTGGTTGCCGACACGCCCGGTATGGTGATGCTGCTGCCGGAAATCGAATTCCCGCTCGAAGTCTGGCTGACCACGCACAGGGAACTGTTCACCAGCCGGCGAATCCGTGCCATCTATGACGCTCTCGCCGAACGGTTCACGGACTATCTCGGTGGGTAAAGCAGGATCAGCAAAAGTGGGGACCGGTTTTGCGGTTCGATCCTGCGACCAAAAAGTAACAACTGGGCCTCGTATAAGGCTCTGGAGCGGTTCGGCGGCCGCCAACACAAAGTCAGGCTTCAGCCATGCAACTTGCGCTCAACATTGTCATCGGCATCGTCATGGCGGGCGTCGTCATCGTGCTCCTTGCAGGGCTGTTCAACATGGTGCGCGGCGGCAGCGGCAATACCAGCCAGAAGCTGATGCGCGCCCGCGTCATCGGCCAGGCTATTGCGCTGGCGCTGCTGATGGCCGCGCTGTTCTTCTTCGGCGGCAACCACGGCAGCGGCAGCTAAGCCCTCGATGGTCAAACTCAACCGCATCTACACCAAGACCGGCGACGACGGCACCACCGGCCTCGTGCGGGGAGCCCGCCGCAAGAAAAACGACCTTCGCATCGAGGCGTTCGGCACGGTGGACGAGGCCAACTCCACCATCGGCCTCGCACGGCTGAGTTCGACCAGCATGCCGAAAATCGACAGCGTGCTGGCTCGCATCCAGAACGATCTTTTCGACCTTGGCTCCGACCTCGCGACGCCGGGGGAAGACACGGACGAAAAGCATCCGTCGTTGCGCACGACCGCGCTCCAGACCGAATGGCTGGAGCGGCAGATCGATCACTACAATGACGGTCTTCAACCCCTGACGAGCTTTGTGCTGCCCGGCGGCACGCCGTTATCGGCGGCGCTGCATCTTGCCCGCACCGTAACGCGCCGCGCCGAGCGACTGGTCGTCGCGCTGGCGGAGAAGGAAGCCGACATCAACGCCGAGGCGATCAAATATCTCAATCGCCTGTCCGACCTGCTTTTCGTGCTGGCTCGCGTTGGCAACGCGAACGGCGCCAAGGATGTGCTCTGGACGCCCGGCCGCTTCAGCGGCAACAGCAAAAAACCTGACTGACCCGCCGACCCGATAAGGACCACATGGCTTACCTCGACAAAATCCTGCAGCCCAACGAAACGGTCGCCGTCATCGGCAAGAAGCACTGGATCATCTACGCGCCGGGCGCCGCCGTGCTGATCCTCGCGGCAATTATAGAAGGCCTAGCGGGCGCCTTTCCGGGCGCCGGGCTGTTTTTCCAGATCGTCGCAGGGCTCGTCGGGCTGGTCGCCTTGGTGATGCTGGTGCGCGAATGGTTCGACCAGTGGACGACCGAAATCGTCGTCACCAATAAGCGCGTCGTCTACAAGCGCGGCTTCATCAGCCGCTACACCAGCGAAATGAACATGGAGAAGGTCGAGTCGGTCGGCGTCGACCAGAACCTGCCCGGCCGCATCCTCGGCTATGGCTCTGTCGATATTCGCGGCACCGGCTCGGGGATGGAGCGACTGAAAGGCATCGCCGCGCCGCTGGCCCTCCGCAATGCCATCACAGTTCACTAGCCACCCTGCGACAGCTTGGCGCAGATAAAAACGCCCGCCGGCCAATGAGTTAATCCGCCGGTTAGCCGCCGGTAAGGTGGCCGCGCCTAGCCCTTGTCCTGGGCATGCCGGTGCGGGCAATTCCCGAAATCTCTGCCCCGCCCGGCGACGGGGCATATGTTCGATACCATCATCCTGCTGACGGGTCCGGTGGAGCAGACTGCGCTTGCCGCGGTCCTGCGCGGACATCGCCCCGACCTCGTCATCATCTGCCCCAACTCGCTGGGCGAGTTGCTGGGCGTGCCCGATGAAACACTGCGCCGGGCGCGGCTAATCGCTTTTGCCAGCCCCGTGATCGTCCCGCCGTCGGTGCTTGAGCAACTCGGGTTCGGCGCGTGCAACTTCCACCCCGGCCCGCCGGAGTTCCCCGGCTTTAGCCCAGCACAGTTTGCGATCTACGAAAACGCGAGGACATTTGGTGCTACCGCCCACCAGATGGTCGAGCGCGTCGATGAAGGCGCAATCTTCGACGTCGCCCGCTTTGAGGTGCCGGCAAATGCTTCGGTGGCGGAACTCGAACTGCTCGGCTATCGCGAGCTGGCAGCACTGTTCTGGCGCAATGCCGGTGCCCTTGCCCGCGACGAAACGCTGCCGGCACCGATCGCCACCGGCTGGAGCGGCGAGAAAAGCTCACGCCGAAAATATCGAGCGCTTTGCGCTGTCCCACCCAATGTCAGCGCAGACGAACTTGAGCGGCGGTTGCAAGCCTTCGGCGGCGGCTATTTCGGCATGCCGCTGACGCTGACGCTGCACGGCCATCGCTTCGTCTACGCACCCGAACCGGCCGCCGAGACGAAGCCTGAGGCCGCGCCAAAGGTTTCTTTACCCGCGGCAGAGTAAGCTTGACGCATGGATACCACCGCCCTCGCCACCAGCCTGCTTTCGATGAGCGCCCAGAAGACCCAGTTCTCGGCCAACATCGCCGTGCTCAAGAAGACGCTGGAGATGCAGAAATCGGTGCTCGATATCCTCGATCCCACGTCGAACAGGGCCGCACCGGCGCCGGGCACCGGCACGCTGGTCGACAAGACGGCGTAGCTAATATTCTGCACGACGCCGCTCCATCGTCTCCCTCCCCCTTGAGGGGAGGGATCAAGGGTGGGGGTCGTACCAGTTTCACTGTGCAACCGGGTCGACCCCCACCCGGCTGCCGCCCCCCTCCCCTCAAGGGGGAGGGGATTTTGCGGCACGTCTAGCTCTTCACACCCTTGAGCGCCGCGACCACTGCCTGCCCGTCAGCACTGTCCCATTCCGCCGGCCCCTGCAAAACCGCGACTTCGCAGGCCTTGCGGTCGAGCAGCAGCGTCGTCGGCAGGCCCAGCCCCACGGCATTTTCCTTCAGCCGGTCGAGCGCCTTGAGCGACGGATCGGCATAGAGCGGCAGGCCGGTGATGTTGTTGCTGGCAAGAAAGGCCTTCGCCTTTTCGATGCCGCCGTCGCCGATATAGAGGTTGATCGGCAGCACCATGAAGTCCGGCCCGTCGAACTTTTTGGCCACTGCCGCGAGCGCCGGCATTTCCGCCCGGCAGGGGATGCACCAGCTCGCCCAGAAGTTGACCAGCAGGGTTTTGCCGGCGAAATCCTTGAGCGTCACCGGCTTGCCGGCCTCGTCGACGAACGGCAGGTCGGCGTAGCCGCGCCCCTTGCCGGTGACCTGCAGCGCCGCCAGATTGCCGAATGCCGCCTTGTCGATTGCCGCCGCTTCTGCCGGCACCGGCGCACAGCCCGCAGCGCCGGAAGGCCCGGCATTGCTAAGCCAAAGGCTCGCCGTTATAGCTACGGCCACAACGACAAGGGCCCCCACCGCGATCAGCCGTTGCATGGTCTTGCGGGGTTTTGCCGGCTCTTGTTCAGTCAATCATCTCTCCGCCTGCGCGAGGATTTTTCGATGAGCAATCGCATGTGGGGCGGGCGGTTTTCTGCCGGTCCCGACGCCATCATGGAGGAGATCAACGCCTCGATTGGCTTCGATCACCGGCTCTACCGGCAGGATATTGCCGGGTCAATTGCCCATGCCCAGATGCTCGCCGCGACCGGCATTCTGACCGAAGCGGACCGCGACGCCATCGTGCGCGGTCTAGAGCAGGTCAAAGGCGAAATCGACGCAAATAACTTCACGTTTTCGCGCTCGCTCGAAGACATCCACATGAATGTCGAAAGCCGGCTCAAGGAGATCATCGGCGATCCCGCCGGACGGCTCCACACGGCCCGCTCGCGCAACGACCAGGTCGCGACCGATTTCCGGCTCTATGTCCGCGACGTCATCGACACCTTCCTCGCCCAGATCAAGGCGCTACAGATCGCCCTCGTCGAGCGCGCCGAGGCCGAGGCCGAAACCATCATGCCCGGCTTCACCCATTTGCAAAACGCCCAGCCAGTGACCTTTGGCCATCACCTGATGGCCTATGTCGAAATGCTCGGCCGCGATGCCGGACGGCTGGCCGACGCGCGAAAGCGGCTGAACGAAAGCCCGCTGGGTTCGGCCGCGCTCGCCGGCACCCCCTACCCCATCGATCGTCAGATGACGGCCGAAGCCCTCGGCTTCGACCGGCCAACCGCCAATTCGCTCGACGCGGTATCCGACCGCGATTTTGCGCTCGAAACGCTTGCAGCTGCGGCGATCTGCGCCGTCCACCTCTCGCGTTTCGCCGAGGAAATGGTGATCTGGAGTTCGGCGCAGTTCGGCTTCGTCAAACTGTCGGACAAGTTCACCACCGGCTCTTCGATCATGCCGCAAAAGCGCAATCCCGACGCTGCTGAACTGGTGCGCGCCAAGATTGGCCGCATCCTCGGTGCGCTGACCTCGCTGCTGGTGGTGATGAAGGGCCTGCCGCTCGCCTATTCCAAGGACATGCAGGAAGACAAGGAAGTCGCCTTTGACGCCTTTGACAGCCTGTCGCTGGCGCTCGCCGCAATGACCGGCATGGTCGGCGACCTCACCGCCAACCGCGAAAAGATGCGCGCTTCCGCCGCTGCCGGCTTCTCAACCGCCACCGACATGGCCGACTGGCTGGTGCGCCAGGCGAACATCCCGTTCCGCGACGCCCATCACATCACCGGACAAGCCGTTGCGCTGGCCGAGCAGAAAGGCTGCGGCCTCGACGCGCTGACCATCGAAGATTTCAAGCTCCTCGACCCGCGCCTCGATAGCCGCGTCTACAAAGTGCTGAGCGTCGAAAGTTCGGTCCGTGCCAGGAAGAGCTATGGCGGCACCGCGCCCGAAAACGTGCTGGCTCAGGCCGCGCGCTGGAAAGAAGCGCTGACCGGTGAAAAGACTGCACCGCGTAAGCCAAAAGGCAGCGGCGGCCACGGCGACGGCGGCATCGAGTAGCTAGAGGTTCCGTGTCCTTCGAATGAGGGACGCGGAGCCTTGAGAATCAGGACATTTAGGACAACATAAGCGAGGCTGGAGGGCCTAGGAGAAGCGTCCGAATGACCGTATCGCCGCGGCAGATGCGTTTGACTGCCGCCCACGTTGCTCTCGTCCATCGCGGCATGCCGGTCGATGACGACCCGACACCGCCCGCCGGCTCCGTCAAATCCACCGACGAAGACTATGCCGCAACGATTGCGCGCCTCCTCGCCACCGGTCCCGATCCCGCCGAAATGTGGTTTTTCGCTTACGGCTCGCTGATCTGGAAGCCGGCCTGCGATTTCGTCGAAATCCGCACCGGCGTCGTGCGCGGCTGGCACCGCGCCTTCTGCCTCGGCTGGAACACCCGCTTTCGTGGTTCTGAGAAAAACCCGGGCCTGATGCTGGCGCTCGATCGCGGCGGCGCGTGCAAGGGCGTTGCCTACCGGCTGCCCCCCGAGGCCGTCGAAGCCAATCTCAAGAAACTGCTCGAGCGCGAAATGGGCTGGAAGCCCTCGCCCTTCCCGCCCCGCTGGGTGGACGTGGTGACCTCCGAGGGACGTATCCGGGCGCTGACCTTCTGCATCGACCGTAAATCGACGCGCTACGTCTCGGGGCTCAGCGAAGAGCGGATCGGCACGGTCCTCGCGAGGGCCGTCGGCGCACGTGGGTCAATGGCCGAATACCTGTTCAACACCATCACCCATCTCGAAAGCCTCGGCATCCACGATCCGCACCTCTGGCGCCTGCAGGATCTCGTCGCCGCCGACATCGAGGCGACCCACCCCACCTGAGGTGTGCCCCGATCGAGGAACTGGGCATCCACAATCCTTATGTCTGGCAGCTGCAATCGCTGGTCGCGGCGCATATCGAAGCACCCCATGAGCATCACGGCGGCTAAGGCTCGAGGTCCAGCAGCTCCGCTATCGTCTGCCGCCGCCGGATCAGGCGCAGCGCGCCGCCATCCAACAGCATTTCCGGCGCCAGCGGCCTGGAATTGTAGTTCGACGACATGGATGCGCCATAGGCGCCGGCATCGCGGATGATAGCGAGATCGCCGACCTTTGGCAGCGCCATGTCGCGAAATTCGACATAGCCGCCATCGGCCTGGGTAAAGACGTCCCCTGACTCGCAAAGCGGCCCGGCGACTGCCACCGGATTTGCCGGTCCGCTGACTTCGACACCCTCCTGCGTCACGAAGACGATGTCGTGATGGCTGCCATACATGGCCGGCCGCGCCAGGTCGCTGAAGCCGGCATCGACCAGCACGAACTGGTTGTTGGCCACCTTCTTGACCGCGCGCACACCGGCCACCAGCACACCGGCATTGGCGACGAGGAAGCGGCCCGGCTCCAGTTCGAGCCGGATCGGGCCGCCGGTGATCGCTTCAGCCTCCTTGCGCGCCTTGTTCCAGGCGGCGTGGTATTCGGCGATGTCGATCTCGGGCTCGCCCGCCCTATAGGGCACGGACATGCCACCGCCCGCCGAGATTGCCGCCAGCGGCCGGTTCGCCCGGCGCACCGCGTCGACCATGCTGTCGCAGACCCTGTGCAAGTGCTGGTAGTCGACACCCGAGCCGATATGCATATGCAGCCCCTGCAGCGTCAGGCCGAACTGGTCGACGATGCGCAGGCTTTCCTCGAGCGCGTCGATCCAGATGCCATGCTTGCTCGATGGTCCCCCCGTATTGGTCTTGCGGCTGTGGCCGTGCCCGAAACCGGGATTGAGCCGCAGCCATACGGGGTGCCCTGCCTTGGCCTCGCCGACCTGCCTGATCATGTCAGGCGAGCCGCAATTGACGGGTATGTTGAGCTCCACCACGCGCCGCAGTGTCGCCGCATCGATAATGTCGGCCGTAAAGACAATCTCGTGGCTCTCAGTACCCGGCTGGTAGCCAGCGTGCAGGGCCCGCTCGACCTCGCCCAACGAGACGGCGTCCACCATCACGCCCTCCTGGCGCATCAGGCGCAGGATATGGGTGTTGCTGTTGGCCTTTTGCGCATAGCGCACGCAGTCGAAGGCCTTAAGCTGTGCCACGCGTTGCCGGATCGGCTCGGCTTCATAGAGCCAGACCGGCGTTCCCACCTGTTGCGCCGATTGGATGGCAGCCTGGATGAAGTCCGGGGGCAATGTGTCTGGTCTGGTCACGACGGAACTTTCGCTGCTGGTCGGCTCGTCTTTAGCCGAGCTTGGCGCAGTGCGGAAGCGCCTCTTCGCATGCCGCCAGCGCCCGCATCCCTGCCGCTCGAGGTGATGAGGATGTGAGCGTTACAGCTCTCGCGTCTGCCGCGCCAGCGAGACGATCTCGACCGGCTTGCCGGCAAGAGCGTCCGCAACCTTGGCGACGAGGTCGCCCAGCGAGAATGGCTTGGGGATGACGTCATAGACCAGCGCGTCGAGCCCGTGCGCCCGTTCGCGCTGGTCGGCAAAGCCTGTCATCAGCACGATCGGCATTGCCGGGAATGAAGCGCCGACTTCGAGCGCCAGGGCGATGCCATCCATCACCGGCATCTTGATATCGGACAGCAGCAGGTCGAACGCACCCTTCTCGGCGGTGCAGATCTCAGCGGCAAGCCCGCCGTCTTCGGCCGCGACGACAGCATGTCCCGAATGCTCGAGCGCCCGCGCCACGAACTGGCGCACATTGTCATCGTCTTCGGCGAGCAAAATTCTGGCCAATGCCGTCCCCCAAAAATCTATTTCTGCAACGGCGTATCGACGGGCCGGCCGTCGACAAAGCTCAGCCTGACGCTGACTGCATCCTCTGGCGGCTTCGCGAGCTGCGTCGAAAACGCCACGCTTTCACCCGGCTCGAGCTCGCCCGCCATTGGCGTCATGCTCCATTGGAACAGCGACTGCCCCTTGCTGCCGAGCAACGTAACGATGACATCGGGCAGCCGCGCCTCATGATTGGTCACGCTAGCGATGCGGCCATCGACGACCAGCACTTCGGCGCCCTGCTGCAACGATTTGAGCGTGCGGACATCGCGAAAATCGAGCCCGACAACATTCACGCCAAGACCAACCGCCGCATAGAGCCCGGCCAGTTGCGGAAACTGTTCCACCAGCGCCCCGCGCGCAAAAATGCCGCCGGCGCAGAGCAGAACCGCCAGCGCCAGCGCCAGATTGCGCGCCATGCGGCGGAACCGCGCTACCGGCAGCCGGCTGGCGAGGCTGCGCTGGCGCCGCGAAAACTCCTGCTGCTGGCGCTTCTGCGCCGCCGGATCGAGCACCTCGGCAGGTGCAGCACCGGGTTTTGGGGCGATCGCCGCCTTGATCTCATCGAGCGTGCGTTGATGTTCCGGACTGCGCACCATCGGCAGCTCTGACGCCCCGCCGCGACCCGCTTTGGTTCGCCGCTCTTCCTCGGCAAATTTTTCGTCGAGCGCAGCTTCTGCCTTGGGCTGCAGCTTTTCCGCCGGGGCCTCGGCCTTCGCCTGCCAGGATTTGCCGCAATGGGCGCATTGCACATTGCGCCCCTTGGCGCCGATTGTCGCGAACGGCACCTGATAGCGTGTGCCGCAATTGGGGCACGCGATCACGACCGGCAATGTCTCGGCAGCTGACATGCCGCGACCATAGATTTTCGGAGTTAAGACTCCTCAAATTAGCTCACGTTTCGGCGACAAAGACTGGCGCTCGGCGTCTCGCTGACTGGTCATGCGCTGGCCACGCCTGCTGCTATGATGCGTTTGCCTGATTCGGAGGGGACGGTTGATCGAGTTTACCAGCGTGGGGTTGCGCTACGGCCAGGGTCCGGAAATCCTCAAGGACCTGACGTTTCGCATTGATCCCGGCACGTTCCACTTCCTGACCGGCCCGTCCGGCTCCGGCAAGACCTCGCTCCTCAAACTCCTGCTGCTGTCGCTAAAGCCGTCGAGCGGCAAGGTGACGATGTTCGGCGAGGACGTGATGGACCTCGACCAGGACCGCCTGCTGCTGATGCGCCGGCACATCGGCATCGTGTTCCAGGAGTTCCGCCTGCTCGACCATCTGACGACCTTCGAGAACGTGGCACTGCCACTCCGCGTGCTTGGCCAGCCCGAAAGCCAGTACCGCGCCAATGTCGAGGAACTGCTCGAATGGGTCGGCCTCGGCGAGCGCATGCACGCCCATCCCGCCCTGCTGTCGGGTGGCGAGAAGCAGCGCGCCGCGATCGCCCGCGCCGTCATCGGCCGGCCGGATATTTTGCTCGCCGACGAGCCGACCGGCAATCTCGATCCCGAACTGTCGGTGCGCCTCGTGACGCTGTTCGCCGAGCTCAACCGCACCGGGACGACGATCATCATTGCCACGCACGAGCTGTCGCTGCTCGACAGCTTCGATTTTCCCCGCATGGTGCTGCGCGACGGGGAGCTGGCGATTCATGACTGACACGCCGCGTTTCCCTACCCGCTCCAGAACCACCCCGATCGTGCCCGAGCGCTCGATCGCGGGGCGAACGCTGATGCTGCTCATCGCCATCATGACGTTCCTGTCTGGGGTAACGCTCGGCGGCGTCGTCCTGGTGCAGAAATCGGCGATCGCGTGGTCGTCAGATGTCGGGCGCGAGGTCACCATCCAGATCAAGCCGATCCAGGGCGAAGTGATGGATTCCAATCTGCGGCTTGCCGTGTCGCTGGCCGAAGCAACGCCCGGTGTCGCGAGCGCCCACGCTTTGACGCTCGAGGAAAGCCAGAATCTCTTGAAACCATGGCTGGGCGAAGGGCTCGATCTCTCGACCATCGAGATCCCCCGCATCGTCGCCGTGCAGCTCTCGGATCCCACCGATGCCGATATTCCCCGGCTCGAAAACGACCTCAAATCGATCAAGGGCGCGACCCTCGATACCCACGCGGCCTGGCGACAACAACTCAACACCATGGCCGGCGCGATTGTGGTTTCGGGTCTGCTGGTGCTCGCCCTTATTGTTGTGGCCACGGTGCTCGCCATTATCTTCGCGACGCGCGGCACCATGGCGACCAACCGCGAAATCGTCGACGTGCTGCACTTCATCGGCGCCTCAAACAGCTTTATTGCCGGCGAATTTCAGGGGCGCTTCCTGCTCATCGGCTTCCGCGGTGGGATCGTCGGTGGGCTCGCCGCCATCGTTTTCTTCCTCGCCATCGGCATTGCGGCGGGCTCTGCCGGCATTGGCAACGTCAGCGCCGAGCTCGGCCTGCTGTTCGGCCGGTTCTCCATCGGCTTTGATGGCGCTGCGGGCATCGCCGCGGTCGTGCCGGTGATCGCTGCCATGACGGCGATCACGTCGCGGCTGACGGTGCGGCGCTTCTTGTCGCAAATTTCATGATCGGCGGTTAAAACCGGCGACAAGCAGCGCACCGGAGGGAACGCATGATCGTCCAGGCCATCCGGTCAGCGGTGTTTTACCTGCTGTTTCTCGGACAGACGGTCATCCTCGCCATTGTTCTGGGCGTGATGGCGGCGTTCGTCGGCAAGGGCCAGAAAGCGCCGGCTGTCATGTGGGCCCTTGGGCGCTATTGGGGCCGCTCCAACACGGCGTTCCTCCGCTATGTCGTTGGCATCAAATCCGACGTGCAGGGTCACGAGAATATCCCCGAAGGCGGCTGCATCATCGCCGCCAAGCACCAGAGCGACTGGGACATCATCGCTATCCTGCCCTATGCCCCGCTGCCGGCCTTCATCGCCAAACGCCAGTTGATGGATATCCCGTTCTTCGGCTGGGCGGCGCGGGCGCTCAACACCATCTCGATCGACCGCAAGCTGGGCGGCCAGGCGATTCCAAAGATGCTCGCCGATGCCACGGATAAGCTCGCGCATGGCTCCGAGGTCATTATCTTCCCCGAGGGCACCCGAAAGGCGCCGCTGGCCGACCCGGCCTATAAATATGGTGTCACCCGCATGTACGCGGCACTCAACGTCCCCGTGGTGCCGGTCGCCGTCAACTCAGGCCTGTTCTGGGGGCGCAACAGCCTCGTGCTTTGGCCGGGTACGGCGCGTGCCCGCTTGCTGCCGCCGATTCCACCGGGCCTGCCGCAGGAGGAATTTCACGCCCGGCTTGAGGCCACTATCGAGGAGGCCAGCACCAAACTGGCGCTTGAGGCCTATCGCGATGGTCTCGCTCGGCCGATCTCGCCGGAGCTGCGCCAGCGCTTCGAAGCGGCCGCCGACGCCGCCAAATAGCCAGCTACTACATATTGACATAAATTATGCCGGCGACCATAGATGTGGTGTCGACGAACTATGCGGCTTGACACGCTCTGCCTTTTGTTCTAATTTTGTTCTCTTTTTCGCGATACTGCGGGGCCAGCGGATGATGGTGGTGGCAGAACGATTTGAGGACCTGCAGGCGGCCGCGCAGGCGACCAATTGGCGTGGCCGGTCGGGCCGGTTTTATGCCCTCGAACCGCTCGCGCTTGAGCGGTTCGGCCTGACCGGATCGGGCCTTTATCTCCTCACCGCCGCCGACCGGGTCCTATGGGTCGGCACCGCCGACGAAGTCATCGCCGAAGCCCTGACGCGTGCCCGCTTCCGCGTCGCCCTCGGTGCCGCCGACGCCGCCTTCCGCATGGATGCGCCGGCCGGCGAAATCGAACGCATGACCATCGCTTGGGATCTCGAAGGCGCCGAGCCGGCGGGCTTGCGGCTGGCGTAACGGCAAAGCGCTACGCTAAGGCCGCCGCGTCCGGCCCTTGAAGTGCTGCGACCAGCGTTTCGAGCGCCCGGTCGCGAATGCCCAGCGTCCTGAGGTGCGTCGCCGTGTTCAGCACATACTCGGTGTTGGCGCCCGAATTGCCAACGCCGCGGCGCACCAGCCGCACCTGTTCGCTGAGGGTCAGCCGGCCCGCATATTGCGGATGCGTCTCGTCGACGAGATAGGCGATCGCCCCGACCGTTTCCCCATCGGCCAACCGCACCGGGCGCAGCGCCTCGCGATAGGCATCGCTGACCAGCTCGCGGTCGCGAAGGTATTGCAGCGTCTCCGGCCAGATGGCGTCATCGACGCCGAACGCCATGCCGCCGCATGAACCGCCGCGGGCGAGCCCGAACACCAGTCCCGGCACCTCCGGCGTGCCCCGATAGGTATGCGAATAGATGCAAAGGCTGCGATGCGCGCCGCGGAGCAGCGCCCGCTCGCTGCGGATAAAGGCAAAGCCTGGTCGCCAGATCAGCGAACCGTAGCCAAAAACCCAATGCGTCATGCCGTCCGTCTCATCTGGCCAGTTCATGGCCTCACTATCTTGCCTCGACCGCGATGAGAACCCGGTTTCGACCCGCTTGCAACCGCCACTCAAGGCGCAGCGCGACCGGGAAAACCGGTTCCCACGTTTCGCTGCGCCGCTCTGGCGGGTGACGGGTCTGCGTCACCCGGCTAATAAGGGGCCATGAAACGAATCGTCATTCTTGCTGTCATCCTTGTTTTGATCATCGGCGGCTGGTCCGCCGCCTGGATTGTCATAAGCGGCATCATCCGGCAAAACGTCGTGGCCCTCGCCGACGCCGATGGCCAGACGACACCGAAAATCACCTGCGCCAACCTCGGCATCGGTGGCTACCCGTTCTATTTCGACGTGACCTGCGATGGGATGACGGTCACCTCTGGCGATCTCACAGCGGGTGTCGCTGAGGTCAAAGCGTCGGTCGAGGTCTACGATCCCTGGCATGCGGTGATCTTCGCCACCGGCCCCGCCACGCTCGCCGACGCCTTCACCGGCAGCAAGCAGCGGCTCGATTGGCAGAAGATGGAAGCGAGCGCCCGGCTCACCGATTGGCGCATCGGCCGCATCTCGGTGATCGCCGATACCCTCGTGCTCAACGACACGGTCGCGGGCGACAACCTGCTCGGCAAAGCCAGCCACGCCGAATTCCACCTGCTCGATATTCCCAACCAGCACGACGCGCAAAAGCACCTCGCCGCCCTCGCCGTCTATGCCACGGCCAACGATCTCAACGCGCCGGGCTTCCAGATCAACGACGGCAAGTCGACGCTCGAGGCGCAGATCAGCAATCTCGGTGACGACGTGCGCACCTACGGCGATCCGGACATCATCAAGCGCTGGCAGGCGGCCGGTGGCAAGATCACGCTGAGCGGTTTCAAGGGCGAAGACGGCGCCGACAATTTCGACGTCACCGGCAACGTTGCGCTCGACTCGGCTTATCGGCCGGCAGGCCAATTGACGATCGGCTCAAAAGGCCTCGTCGAACGTTTTGGCTCCATGGTCCCTGACCAATGGCGCGGCCTCGTCCTCGGCAATCCCGCCGCCGACGGTACCTACCATCAGGTCCTGACGATGACCAACGGCCTGATCCTCTCAGGCATTATCCCACTCGGGACGCTACCGCCGCTGATGTAGCGGCGGGCGGCGAACGTCCACCAAAACAGAATCGCGCGCCCCGAAGGACGCGCGATTGATTGATCAGTAGCTGATCTTAGTCGAAGTGGTAGTTCAGACCCGCCTTGACGACATCAAGGCTACCCTGGGTTGTTACATCCAGCGGAATGACGCCGAACGCAGTGCAGGTCGAGGTCGTGTTCGCAAGCCAAATATGCTGATAGTTCAGATCACCCGAGATATTCTTGGTGAATTTGTAGGACGCGCCCACGCCTGCGGCAAAGCCACCATTAGTTTGATCGACGTTACAAGCCGTATACGACTTATACTGATAGTTCGCCATCGCGTAGCCGCCGTCGACATAAACGAGCAAATTGCCAGTCGTATACCCAAGCTTGGCTGTTGCCGAGGCCAACCAATTGACCTGACCATTACCACCGTTGAGGCCAGGATCATTTGCCGGAATTGAACCCGTCAGGTTCGCAAAGTCGGCGTCAACCTGCACACCCACCACAAGGCTGTCAGACAGCGTGTAGTTGAACCCCGCCTGCGCACCGATCAGGCCGCCCGTAAGATTGTAGTTGAAGGTCGCACCGCTGCCGGGTGCTCCGGCAAACGCCCAGTCGCCGGTCCGGTTGTTCCAACCGTAGCCTGCGTTCACGCCAGCATAGAACCCGTCCCAAGTGCTCGGGACGGCCATCGCCATCGCCTTATCCGGCGTGGCGGGTATCTGCAGGTCGGCAGCAAAAGCACCGCCGGAAACCAACACCGCAGCCGCAAACGCCACTACTGAAATGCTTTTCATGAAACTCTCCCGTATGAATGTACTGTTAATAGCGATTTAACGCCCTCTCCGCCGCAATGCTGTGCTTTTTTAGCCACAATTGGGACAATCGCGACAACTGTGAGCAATGTGATTGCGAGAGATGTCCTCGCCCTCGCTAAGAGGCCCGGAATCCCGGGCCTTTTAGGCGTCGTCGCCGCCGCCGTGTTCACGCACTGGTGATGGGGGCTCGATGTTGACCTCGACGGCCTGCGCGGCATCATCGACGGCGTGCGGGCGGCCGAAATCGGCGGCGGCGGTTTCCTGGCCGGCGTTGATGATCGAACGGCGGATGGCCCGCGTCCGCGTGAACATCGCTTCGAGCGCCGGCCCGTCGCCGCTTCGCACGGCCCGCTGCAGGATCGACAGGTCCTCGAGGAACCGCCCGAGCATTTCCAGCACCGCGTCGCGATTGGTGAGGAACACGTCGCGCCACATCACCGGATCTGAGGCGGCGATGCGGGTGAAATCCCGAAAGCCCGACGCCGAGAATTTTATCACCTCGGACTTGGTCTCGGCTTCGAGATCGTCGACCGTGCCGACGATATTGTAGGCAATAAGGTGCGGCACGTGGCTGGTGATGGCGAGCACCATGTCGTGGTGGGCGGCATCCATCACCTCGACCTTTGAGCCCATCGCGCCCCAGAACGAGGTCAGCCGGTCGACCGCCACCGGATCGACACCGGGCTCCGGCGTCAGCACGCACCAGCGGCCGATGAACAGTTCGGGAAAGCCCGCGGCGGGGCCTGAATGCTCGGTACCGGCGATCGGGTGGGCGGGGATGAAATGCGCGCCTTTAGGCACATGGGGCCCGCAGACCTTCTGCACAAACGCCTTCACCGACCCGACATCCGAAAGGATCGCGCCTGGCGCCAGCGCGCTGCCGATCTGCTGCATCACGCCTTCATAGGCGCCAACAGGCGTACAGAGGATAACGAGGTCGGCCCCGCGCACCGCCTCGGCGGCGTCGAGTGTATAGATGTCGCCCAGCCCAAGCGCCCGCGCCTCCTCCAGCGTCTCGGCCTTGCGCGTCGAAATCGCGATGCCCTCGACAAGATTGTGCGCCCGCGCTGCCCTCGCGATCGAAGAGCCGATAAGCCCGATACCGATCAGCGCCATCTTCTTGAACATCAGTCGACCTATCCCGCGACAAACAAACAACTGGCATGGCGAGCTGTGGCTCAGCCGTTACTCGCCATGCGCGCCAAAATCTTTGAGAATTTCCACCAAGGCGCGCATGTGCTCCTCGAGCCCGATGGTAATCCTGAGCCCGTTCAAAATGCCGTAGCTGTGCAGCTCGCGGACGATCAAGCCCTTGTCGCGCAACGCGGTAAAGGCGGCGCGCGCCGTGTTGGCATCGGCAAACAACGCCAGGATGAAGTTACCCTGGCTTGGAGGCACCTGAATGGCGTTGGAGCGGAGGCTCTGCGTCAGCCAGTCGCGCCACCTCGCATTGTGTGCGCAAAGCTGCGCCGTAAAGGCCGTGTCGCGCGCCGCCGCGGCCGCGCCGGCCTGCCCCGCAACGCTGACGTTGAACGGTCCGCGGATGCGGTTGATCGCGTCGACCACATGCGGCGGCCCGTACATCCAGCCGACCCTGACGCCGCCAAGCCCCATTTTTGAGAACGTCCGCACAATCACGACGTTCTCGGTGCGGTTCACGAGGTCGATGCCAACCGTATAGTCGTCGGCCGTCACATATTCGGCGTAGGCGGAATCGAGCACGAACAGGATGTCGGGCCGCAGGCCACGATGCAGCCGGTCGAGCTCATCCGCCGAGAGGTAGGTGCCCGTCGGGTTGTTCGGGTTGGCGAGGAACAGGATTTTGGTGCGCGGCGTCACGGCCTTGAGCAGCGCGTCAACGTTGGCGCGAAAATCCGTCTCCGGCGCCATGACGATTTCGGCGGACTCACCGCGCGTTATGACCGGGTAGATGTTGAAGCCATATTGGCTCATCACCGCTTCGTCGCCGACCCCAAGATAGGCTTGCGCGAGCAGGTGCAAAATATCGTCTGACCCGAAGCCGCAGATGATGCGGGCGGGATCGAGGCCATGCACCTCGCCCAGCGCCTCGCGGAGAAGCCGCGAACTGCCCTCTGGATAGGTTTCGGGGTGCTCGATCGCCTCGCGCATGGCCGCCATGGCTTTGGGGCTCGCGCCAAGCGGCGATTCATTGGCGCTTAGCTTGACCAGCGACACCCCCTCCGGCGTGTCGGAGCGGCCAGGCACATAGGGGGCGATCTTGAGGATTCCGGGCTGCGGAATTGGGCGGTCGGACATAGGTGGCAGATACCAGCGGAAAAGCGCCGGGACCATAGAGAAAGCCGTCCCCGAACGCAAAGCCCTTCCGCTCCCGGCAGTTACCGGCACCGAAGGTAATCGGGCGCGCCGCGAATAGATGTGCTAGTATTCGCTGTTAGCTGCAACAAGGGAGACATGCGATGACGGCAATGAATATTGTTCACATGCGCGTAAAGCCCGGCAAAGACGAAGAGTTTTTGGCTCTCAATAAGGCAATGCAAAGCGAACAAATGCCCGGCGCCCGCGCGCTCCGGGTCGTCAAGACCGGCGAGCGCAGCTATTGCTTCGTCGGAGAGTGGGAAAGCATGGAGGCAATCGTCGCGGCCCGATCGCAGATGATCGGCCAGCTCGACCGGATGCGCAGCCTGCTCGAAGACCTCGGCGGCGGCCGCGGCGTGACCGAACCCTATTCCGGCGTGGCGGTTACCGAATACAAGCAGTAGCCGATAGCCTACCGCCCCGGCACTTCCATGGTCGCGGCTGCAGGGGCAAGCGCAGGGACGCGCACATAGCGTTCCTTGCGTTGCCGGCGCGGCACCGCGGGGAACAGCTCCTTGCGGGCCCGGACGCAGGTGACGCCGGCCAGCGCAGGGCCGAGCAGCCGCCCGGCGCGTTCAAAACCGCGCGCCCAGCGCAGCATGAACGCCCCCTGCACCGGGGGCAGGAACAGCGCATCGCGCCAGACCTCGGGCGTGAACGAATGGTCGCGCATCAGCTTTTCGAGCTGCGACTTACTGAACGGATTGCCTGAGCCGAACGGCGTATTGTCGCGCTGCGCCCAGAGCCCGCGTCGTCGTGGCACGACGATGATCAACCGGGCATTGGGCGCCGCGACGCGCCAAAGCTCGCGCATAAGCTCCTCGCCATCGCCGATATGCTCGAACATGTGGACGGCGATGATGAGATCGACCGCGGCATCAGTCAGCGGCATTTCGACCGGATCGCTGAGCGCCGTCAGCGACGGACCTTCGCGCGGCCAGGCCGAAGCCCCCTGCCGCGAAGGCATCAGCGCGATGACCCGCTCGGCATCCTTGAGCGCGAAGCGCATATACGGCGTCGCAAAACCGATGCCGAGCACCCGCTTGCCGCGCACGCTGCCGGCCAGCTCGATGATCGGATCGCGGACCAGCGCCCGCGAAATCCGCCCGAGCGGCGACTTGTAAAATTCGATGAGTCTGGTGACATCCTCCATGCCGCGATTCTGCCGCAGCGGCGTGCGCTTGTCATCCCTTCGCCCGGAGCAGGATCAGCAAAAGTGGGAGCCGGTTTTGCGGTTCGATCCTGCGACCAAAAAAGTCGGAGCACCAAGCTCCTCATCCATTTGCCCATCTCAAAGGACTTTTCGCGTGAGCCTGATCATCGATATCTTCATGTGCCGCCAGGACAATTACGGCTACCTCGCCCACGATTCCGAGACGGGCAAGACCGCCGCGATCGATGCGCCCGCGGCCGACCCGATCCTGGCAGCGCTGAAAGCCCGGGGCTGGACGCTGAGCGACATCCTCATCACCCACCACCATCAGGATCACGTCGAAGGCATTCCCGCGCTGGTCGAGGCGACCGGCGCCAAAGTGACGGGCCCCAAATCTGAGGCCGACAAGATCGAAGGGCTCGACACGCTGGTCGAGCCGGGCGAAGCGATCGCGCTGGGCTCCAGCAACTTCATCGTCCGTGCCGCGCCGGGCCACACCCTCGGCCACATCGTCTACCACGACGCCATCGGCCGGCACGTGTTCACCGGCGATGCGCTGTTTTCCCTCGGCTGCGGACGCATGTTCGAAGGCACACCGGGTCCGATGTGGGAGGGCCTCGTGGGCCTCCGCAACCTGCCCGACGAGACACTGGTCTATTGCGGTCACGAGTACACGCTCGCCAACGCCAAATTCGCGCTGAGCGTCGATCCCGACAACCCGGCGCTGCGGATCCGCGCCGCCGAAGTCGAACGGATGCGCGCCGACAATCGCTTTACGATCCCCGTCAGCCTCGGCATGGAAAAGCGCACCAACCCGTTCCTCAGGGCCGACACGCCGGAAATGGCCAAAGCGATGGGACTGCCGGGGGACGATCCCGTGGCCGTCTTTGCGGCTCTCCGCAAGGCAAAGGACGATTTCCGCTAGCCCAGGATGCCGAGGGGCTCCAATGGCATCCTGCCATATTCCGGCATGACTGCTGGTAGGATCACCTCATGCCTGACGCCCAAGAACTCACTTTCAAGCCCGTGGATCGCCAGACCTGGGGCGATTTCGAAGCGTTGTTCAATGGCCCGGGTGGGCCGAAGTTCTGCTGGTGCATGGTCTGGCGCGCCACGGCCGAAGAAGGCCGCGGCACCACCGGCGCGGTTCGTCATGGGCAAATGCAGGATCGGATCGAGCGCGGCGTGCCAGTTGGCCTCCTGGCCTACGAGGCGGGAAAACCCGTCGGCTGGGTGTCGATCGCGCCGCGCGACACCTATCGCCGGCTCAACGGCCCGGAAGCGCAACCGGGCGAGGTGATCTGGTCGCTCGCCTGCATGTTCACGCCGCGCAAGCGCCGCGGCGAAGGGCTGGCGCACCGGCTGATCGCGGCGGCCGCCGATCACGCTCGCGCCGAGGGCGCGACGGTGCTCGAGGCCTATCCCGTGGCCGACGATGCCCCGAGCTATCGCTTCATGGGCTTCGTATCCGCGTTCGAGCGCGCCGGCTTCGTAGAAATAGCTAGGGCCGGAACACGCCGCCACGTCATGCGTTTGCCGCTTTAAGGTTACCTGAAGGGAGCCGTTGTAACGACCGTGAGCAGGCGGTAACGATTTATTAACTGTCGCAAACTGCGGCAGCAGATGGGTTGGCGCGATGCTTGACGACGTGACAGCGGAGATTTTGGTGACGGAGCGGTCCCGCGCCGCCTATGTCTACCATCCCGATTCGCTGCCGCGCGCCGCGTTCATCTCCCAGCTTATCGCCGAACGCTATCATCTGGCCCCGCAGCGCCAGCGCCGTCGCGCAACCGTTGACATCGCTCTCGACTGCTACGAAGCAACCGAACAGCAGACCCCCCGGCGCATGCCGCCGGGCTATCGCCGGTCGTTCGAAGCCTGAGGCGCCCGTTGCGCCGGCTCTCCTCGCCCGCTATGCGGAACGAATGCTCTACCGAGATTTACTGCAGCAGTTGAACGGCACCTGGGCGTTCGAGCGAAACTCGCCCGGACAGGCGACCATGACGGGCGTTGCCATCATCGCCGAAATCGAACCAGACCTCAGTTCCTACGAGGAGAGCGGCACCATCACGACGGCCGAAGGCCGCACGTTCCAGTTCAGCCGAAAATACCGCTACCGGGCAACCGAGGAAGCCCTTGACATCCTGTTCGACGAGACCCCGCCGCGGCTCTACCAATCGGTCAGTCTCGTCACCCGGAACGGCGGCTGGGCGGGCTCAGGCTTTCACCTTTGCTCGCCCGACGAATACCGCTCCGATTACAGCTTCGATCCGCCCGACAGGTTCGCGACGACGCATCACGTCACCGGTCCCCGGAAGAGCTACATTATCGAGACGCGCTATTCGCGAACCAGCGTCTAGTTGTAGCTGATATCGCGCTCGGCCGCGCTCATCGACACCGAGAAGCCGGCGATGACGTCGATCAGGCTCATCACCATCAGGATGAAGAAGGTCGAGCTCGCCGCCGGGGCAACGAGAATGAACTCGATCAGGTAGAGGATGAACACGCCGGTCGAGAGGATGTGCTCGAAGATCGAGCTTGACCCGACTCGCGTCGATTTCAAAATCTCGAAGAACAGGAAGATGAGGCCGAACACCACCATCAGATCGCCGAGCGTCAGCACCCACTGCGCGCCGGAAGCCATGAAGAACGACAGGATCGGGTGCGTCCACCCCGCCGGATTGCCCTGGAAGAAGATGAAGCCGATCAGGTTGTAGAGCACCAGCGGCACGACCAGCAGCGGCACGAGGTAAATCGGGCCCGGACGGCGAAGCCGGGCCGGGGCGGCGACATTAACCTGATTGGTCATTTTTCGGGAGCTCCTCCAAAGCGCGCAGGCCAGCATGCCAAAATGCGGCCAACGCGACAATGGCGGCGCGAAGATGAATGGCGGCTGAGCGGAGAGGCTCTTCCGGAGCACCGACCTTGAGGATTCCTCTCCCCTGAGGGGAGAGGATGGTCCGGTAGGACCAGGTGAGGGGTGCAGCCTCACCTCAGGTTCCGCTTAACCTCTTCACCCCTCACCCTACCCTCTCCCCTGAGGGGCGAGGGGACGATGGAGCCGCATCGGTAGGGATGCCTCGCCGCGACGTCAGAGAGGCGGAATTACTTCTTCACCTTCAGCGGCCCAACCATCGCCTCGGGCTTCACCTCGGCGTCGAATTCCTCCGGCGTGAGCAGCTTGAGCTCGATCGCCGATTCCTTGAGGGTCGTACCCTTCTTGTGCGCGTTCTTGGCGATCTTGGCCGCGTTGTCGTAGCCGATCTTGCGGTTGAGCGCCGTCACCAGCATCAGCGACTTGTTGACGAGCTCGGTGATCCGCGCCCGGTCGGGCTGAATACCGAAGGCGCAGTTGTCGTTGAAACTCTTCGCCGCGTCGGCGAGCAGCCGCACCGACTGCAGGAAATTATAGGCGATGACTGGCTTGAAGACATTGAGCTCGAAATTGCCCTGGCTCGCCGCAAAGCCGATCGCCGTATCGTTGCCCATCACCTGGACGACGACCATCGTCATCGCCTCGGACTGGGTCGGGTTCACCTTCCCCGGCATGATCGAGGAGCCCGGCTCGTTCTCGGGAATGATGATCTCGCCCAGACCGGACCGCGGGCCGGAGGCCAGCCACCGCACGTCGTTGGCAAGCTTCATGAACGCCGCGCCGAGCTGTTTTAGCGCCCCCGACGAGCCGACAAAGGCGTCATGCCCGGCCATCACCGCATATTTGTTAGGCGCCGTGACGAACTGCCGCCCCGAAAGTTTGGAAATTTCCTCGGCCACCGTCACCGCATAGTCGGGGTGAGCGTTGAGCCCTGTGCCGACAGCGGTGCCGCCGAGCGCCAGTTCGCGCAGCTGCGGCAGCGTCGCCTTGATGGCGTCGATCGCGTGGTCGATCTGCGAAACCCAGCCGCTCATTTCCTGGCCGAGCGTGATCGGCGTCGCATCCTGCAGGTGCGTGCGGCCGATCTTGACCACATCCATGAACTCTTCGCTCTTCTGGTGGAGCGTCTCGCGCAGCGTATGGACGCGCGGAAAGAGATACCCCTCGATCGCCTCGATCGCCGCGATATGCATGGCCGTCGGGAAAGTATCGTTCGACGACTGGCTCATATTGACGTGGTCGTTCGGATGCACCGGCTTTTTCGAGCCCATCACACCGCCGGCGATCTCGATCGCACGGTTCGAAATGACCTCGTTGACGTTCATGTTGGACTGCGTGCCCGACCCCGTCTGCCACACCACGAGCGGAAAATGGTCCGCCAGCTTGCCGGCGATCACTTCATCGGACGCCTGCACGATCAAATCGCGGGTTTTGGCATCGAGCAGGCCGAGCCGGAAATTGGCAACCGCCGCGGCTTTCTTGAGGATGCCGAACGCCCGGATGATCTCTTCGGGCATTTTTTGGCCGCCGATATCGAAATTGGCGAGGCTGCGGGCGGTCTGCGCCCCATAATACTTTTCGGCCGGGACGTTGATCGCCCCCATCGAGTCGGTTTCGGTCCGCGTCGCCATAACTATCCCTGTGCCCGTGGTTCTCCAGCAGCCGCATGCTGGGCAATTGTGCTGGATTTAGGTCGTATAAAACAAAACGGCCAGCCCCAGGGGACCAGCCGTCAAAATGCTCGTTCGAACTGCCTTCAGAGCCTCAGCTCTTGCGCGGCTCGATAATCTGCCGGCCGCGATACATGCCGGTCTTGAGGTCGACGTGGTGCGGACGGCGCAGCTCGCCCGAATCCTTGTCCTCGACATAGGCGGCGGGGGTCAACCCGTCAGCAGAGCGGCGCATGCCGCGCTTCATCGGCGAGGTCTTGCGTTTCGGAACGGCCATCTAAAACTCCTGAGCGTCATTGCCGGCAGAGCGGCGGCGCCTCGCGCCAGCCGGCAAAGTACCGGGGTAATTGAATTTGGCGGGTCTATACAGGAGCATCAGCCGGTTGGCTAGGGGGTACGATTCGTATCGCCTGGCTGGAAATGCAGCATCGCCACTCTTCCTCTCTCCCCTTGCGGGAGAGAAAGCAAATTCTTGGGTTTGGCAGAGCCAAGCCCTTAGAATTTGCAAGAGAGGGGTAGGCCACTGACTCAAGCGTTTGGAGCCGAGCCCCTCTCTTGCGATTTCTCCCCCGCTTGGGGGGAGAAATCAGCGGCGCGCCAGTGCCATTCACCAGAACAAGATAGTTACCTCTCCTTAACCGCCTCCTCGCAATTCTCGTGATCATTCCCACGCGGCTTTAGCGTCCCCCTGTCATCATGCCTCTGTTGGGTTTTGGGGGCATTCATGAATTCGTTTCTAGACGGCGCCGACGCTGTGCTCGGCATGCTGATCCTGGCCGGGATCCCGGCCTATCTTCTGCTACAGGTGTGGACCGCGATCAGACTTCGAAGCGCTTGGCGGCTCGCTGCTCTGGTGCCGCTGGCTCTTGCCATATCGATGATCGTCTGCTGTCTCAGGGCGCTCGCCGGCGAATCCAGCCTCTGGGCCGTGCCGGTGATTTTCTTCGCGCCGGTCGCCGCGATCTACCTTCTCGGACTGCTGGGCATCGAGAAAGCCGCCGCCCACGCCGCCTGACCGACGCGTCGCGCCCACTTGCCGGCCGAAAGCCGACCGGCTAGCACTCCCGCCCATGGGCGATTTCGATAACGATCTCAAGCGCTGCGCCGCCGATGTCGAGGCAGCGCTCGACCGGCTGCTCACCGCTCCCACGCTTTCGGGACCGGGCCCGGCACCAGAGCGCCTGATTGCCGCCATGCGCCACGGCGCACTCGGTGGCGGCAAGCGATTGCGGCCCTTGCTGGTCCGCCAGGCCGCCGGCGTCTTCGGTGTTTCAGCCGACCGCAGCCTGAGCGCCGGCCTCGCTGTGGAAATGATCCACTGCTATTCGCTGATCCACGACGACCTGCCCGCCATGGACGACGATGACCTCCGCCGTGGCCAACCCACTGTCCACAAGGCTTTTGACGAGGCGACCGCCATTCTGGCCGGCGACACGCTGCTCACCCATGCCTTCGGCCTCCTCGCCTCGCCCGAGTGCCACCCCGATGCTGCTGTTCGTGCAAAACTCGTCGCCGAACTGGTGGCCGGCGCCGGCGCCGGCGGCATGGCCGGCGGCCAGATGCGCGACATCGAGGGCGAAAGCGGCGGCTTTTCCAACGGCGAAATCGAAACCATGCAGGCGATGAAGACCGGCGCCCTGATCCGAGCTGCCGTCCATATCGGCGCCATCCTCGGCGGCGCGTCAGAGGCAGCGCTTGCCGACCTCATCCGCTATGGCGAACTCGCCGGCCGCGCCTTCCAACTCGCCGATGACCTGCTCGACGCCACCTCGACCGCCGCAGCGCTCGGCAAGGCTGCCGGCAAGGACGCCGCCGCCGGCAAGCAGACGCTGGTGGCCCAACTCGGCGTCGACGCGGCACAGCGGCGGCTCGGCGACCTCATCCACGACGCCCTGACCGCCCTCACCGCCTTCGGCCCGGAAGCCGACGGCCTCCGCGCCACCGCCCGCTACTTTGCCACCCGCGAAAGCTGATCGGAGTTTTTGGTGTCTCTGCAATCCGTCAAAGACTTCTTCGCCGCCCACGCGCCGGACATCACCGTCATCGAGCTGCCCGAAAGCACGGCGACGGTTGAACTCGCGGCAAAGGGTCACGGCGTGCTGCCGGCGCAGATCGCCAAGACGCTTTGCCTCAGGATCGGTGACAAGGCGTTGCTGGTCGTCACCAGCGGCACTTCGCGGCTCGACAACAAGAAGGCCAAGGCGGTGTTTGGCGGCAAGCCGAAGATGCCGGAGGCCGACGAGGTCGTGGCATTGACCGGCCACCCGGTCGGCGGCGTCTGCCCGTTCGGCCTCGCCAATCCGCTGCCCGTCTATTGCGATATTTCGCTGAAAGCGTTCGACGAGGTGATCCCTGCGGCCGGCTCGACCCACAGTGCGTTGCGGATCAATCCGCTGCGCCTCGCCGATCTCACCAACGCGATCTGGGTCGACGTTTCGCAGGAGCCGCCAGCGTGAGCATGGAGATCCTCAGCGTCAATATCGGCAAGGCCGAGCATATCCCGGGTTTTGGGCCGCTCACCGGCATCTGCAAGCGCCCGGTCGCCGGCCCCGTCGCCATCGGCAAGCTCGGCCTCGCCGACGACGCGGTGATGGACACCAAGAACCACGGCGGGCTCGACCAGGCGGTCTATCTTTATGGCCAGCCGGACTACGATTTTCTCGCCGCCGAAACCGGCCGCGACATGTTTTCGGGCCTCTTCGGCGAAAACCTCACCATTGCCGGCCTCGAAAGCCAGAAGATCGACATCGGCGACCGTTTTGCGGCAGGCGATCTGCTGTTCGAGGTGACCTCGCCGCGCATCCCCTGCGCGACCTTCGCCGCCCGCATAGGGGACCCGATGTGGGTCAAAACCTTCTTCAGGATCAACCGGCCCGGCGTCTATGTGCGCGTGCTCAAAACCGGCATGGTCGAAGCAGGCATGCCGATACGTCGCATTCCCTTCGACGGCCCAAAAGTGCCATTGCTCGAACTGATGTACGACTACAAGAAGCCCGCCCCCGACCGTATGCGCTACCTGATGCAGGCCCCGATCCATCGCGATCTCGTCGAGCGCTACAACGGGCTCCTGGCGCAAGGCAGCCTGTTGGACGGAACGGAGACTACGCCATGAGCCAGGATACGATCCTCGTCGCGCTCTATGTGATCACGATGGTCAACGTCCTGATCTCCGCCGGATTTTCCGTCGCGGGGCTGACGACGCCGGAGAGCGTGGCACCGCCGCCACACAACGCGGCATCGGCGATTTTCGCATCCTACGCGGCGGCACGCTCGGTGCCGCTCGCCTTCGTCACCCTCGTCGCCGTCGTGCTGCATGCAACCCTAGCGGTATTCTGGCTCGGTTTTCTCGCCGCGCTCATCCAGTTTGCCGATGGCTATATCGGCTTCCGCCAGCACGACCGGCGCAAGACGATCGGGCCGATCGTGGTCGGCGTGGTCCAGCTCATCGCGGTCGTCGTGGCGAGGAAAAGCGGCATCGCGTAAGGAGCCACGGGGGCTGACCATCGCGATCACGCCGCGCCGGGCACCTCAAAAGTCGAGACATCGAGGTGCTGAAGCACCGCCAGATAATCCTCGAGGCTGACAAGACCGACGCAGGGATGAGCACCGCGGAGCTCGAGCGCTCCGGTGACAAGCTGCGTCGCGAGGACGACCGACGGCACGGCGGGAATGTACGGCCCGTGCCCATTCTTCGCGACGATGAACCAGCCGGTCGATAACGGCTGACCATCTTGGCCGCGTCCCTCGATCAGCACATGCATGCCGCCATCGGCAGAGCCAAAGCCGTTGAGGAGATTGCTGATCGCCAGCATCGGCTGGGCGAACCGATCGAGCTTTATCGGCAGCCCGGCGCGCACCAGCCAGGATAGTCCCCATAGCCCGACGTGCAGCGGCGCCAGCTCCATGCCGGCTGAAAAGCGGACGCGGCTGATGCCGTAGCGGGGCGGCAGCAGATCGAGGTCTGGCACGTCGCAATTGGCCATCCAGCGCTGGCCGAGATCCGGATAGCGCTGGCGGTGCAAATCCTGCCAACCATGTCGGTGCGGATATCCGGCACAGGGCCGCAGCGACTTGCCGACATAGCCGAGGATGGCCTCGGTCGTCGCCAGCCCGCGTTCGGCGCGCTGTCCCGGTGCAATGCCGAAATCGAGGAAATCGACGGCAGAGAAGCGCGGCAGAAAATGCTCCACGACCGCCGACGTGAGCGCCGGTACCGTGCTTGCGCCGCTGACCACCAACACGTCATTTTCGTAGGCCTCAGCATCGAGCGCCGTGATGCCACCGACATAGTCCCGGCCATCGGAGAGATCGATGTAGTGGATTTTGCGCACAATGCAGGCTCGAGCCGCATCGTAGCCACGCTGCTGGAACGGCCCGACGGTGTCGATCACGACGGCCGGCGCAATGCCCTCCAGCGCCCCCGCCAAATCCCGCTCGATATCGAAGATGGCAATTTTGATGTCCGGTGCGCCGAGCGCTGCAACAGAGGCCTCGGCGCGAGCCCCGTCGCGGCCGGCGATGGTCACCTCGATGCCCTGCCGAACCAGCAGTTCGGCGATGCGCTTGCCGAAATTGCCGTACCCGCCAAGGACGAGAACCCCGCTCACGCCGCCGCCAAGCCGTCCTTGACCGAGCCCCTCGACTCGGACACAGCCTCGCAAATCGCCGGATTGAAATTCTGATGGCTTTGCAATTCTGTTCTTTCATCGAGGCGGCACGTGAACGCCCACGATATTGAAATCCGCCAGCTCGGGCCAGAGGATAGCATCGAGGAGCTGACGGCGCTCTTGCACCGCGCCTATGCGCGGCTTGGCCGCATGGGGCTGAATTACACGGCGGTCGACCAGGACGTGGACGTCACCCGGCAGCGCATCGCAAAGGGCACCTGCTATCTGGCGGTTACGGGCACCGGCCAAATTTGTGGGACGATCGTGCTCTATGGCCCGATCGAGGGCGAGCCGTCCGGCGCCGCGCTGCTTGAGCTTCAACGAAGTGGGGATGGCGCGGCGTGGCTGAAGCAACCTGGCATCGCGCATCTCGGGCAATTCGCCGTCGATCCTGACCTTCAGGGCCAGGGCCTCGGTGCGCAACTCATGCACAAAGTGGAAGCCCAGGCCGGCTCCCTGAATGCGACGGAAATCGCGCTCGATACGGCGGAACCTGCGGCGCACCTCGTCGCGTTATATACGCACCGCGGCTACCGCTTCGTTGGCTATGCGCAGTGGTCCGGCAAGACCTACCGCAGCGTGATCATGAGCAAAGACTTACGCTGAGCCTCACTCCGCCGCAGTCGTCTCGGGCTGCTTGGCGCCGGTTCCGAACTTCTGCTCGATATAATCGGCGACCATCACCTTGAACTGGTCGGCTACATCGGCGCCGCGCAATGTCGCGACCTTCTTGCCGTCGATGAAGACCGGCGCAGCCGGCGTTTCGCCGGTACCGGGCAGCGAGATGCCGATATTGGCGTGCTTGGATTCTCCCGGCCCGTTGACGATGCAGCCCATCACTGCCACCGACAGCGTCTCGACGCCCGGATAGCGTTCGCGCCACTCCGGCATCGACGAAGACAAATGGTCCTGGATTTCCTTGGCCAGCACCTGGAACGTTTCGGAAGTCGTGCGCCCGCAGCCGGGGCACGCCGCGACCACCGGCAGGAACTGCCGGAACCCCATCGTCTGCAGCAGCTCCTGCGCCACGCGCACTTCCTGCGTGCGATCGCCGCCCGGCTCCGGCGTCAGCGAGACGCGAACTGTGTCGCCGATCCCCTGCTGGAGAAGAATACCCATCGCCGCCGAGGAGGCGACGATGCCCTTCGATCCCATGCCGGCCTCGGTCAGCCCGAGATGCAGCGCATAGTCGCAGCGGGCCGAAAGTTCCTGATAAACCGCGATCAGGTTTTGCACGTCCGACACTTTGGTCGACAAAATGATGCGGTCGCGGCCGAGGCCGATCTCCTCTGCCCGCTCGGCCGAGAGCAGCGCCGACTGGATGATCGCCTCGCGCTGGACGGCAGCGGCGGAGACCGGGTTAGCTGAGACCGCGTTCTCGTCCATCAATTTGGTCAAAAGCTCGGCGTCGAGCGACCCCCAGTTGACCCCGATCCGGACCGGCTTGCCGTACTTGGCGGCAAGCTCGATCAGCGTCGAAAACTGCAGATCGCGCTTCTCGCGAAAGCCGACATTGCCCGGGTTGATGCGGTATTTCGCGAGCGCCTCGGCGCAGGCCGGATGATCAGTCAGCAGCTTGTGGCCGATATAATGGAAATCGCCGATGATCGGCACATTCACGCCACGCGCCGCCAGCTTGTCGCGGATATGGGGCACGGCGGCGGCGGATTCGTCTCGGTCGACGGTGATCCGCACCAGTTCGGAGCCGGCGCGCCATAGTTGCGCCACCTGCCGGACGGTCGCCTCGATATCGGCGGTGTCGGTATTGGTCATCGACTGCACGACGATCGGCGCGCCCCCGCCGACCATCACGCCGCCGACATTGACCCCGACCGTCGCTTTGCGCTCTGCAACGCTCATGCTTCACCTCATTCGAGCGCGTTCAGGAAAAGTGGGCACCGGTTTTCCGGTTCGAACGCGCGCCGTCGAAAGACTGGCTAGAAATAAGCCTTGGCGCCTACGCGCGCAATGTGAAGCTTTGGTGATGCTTTGCGCATCTTGATCGCAGCTCTGGGGTCCCCATGTATCTACGTATGAGCACGCCGCGCATGCCTTTCCTCACCTGGCTTGGCCGTTCGGCCTTTGCCCGGCTGTACATGTTCCGCAACGAAGCGGTGACGCTTTGGTATGCCTTCTGGCATCCCGAGACGCCGCTGCACCTGAAGGCGGCGACGCTGTTCGCGGCTCTCTACCTGGTGAGCCCGATCGATCTCATCCCCGACGTTATTCCCTTCGCCGGCTGGATCGACGATCTCGTCCTCGTGCCGCTGATGGTGAGCTGGATCGTCAAAATGCTGCCGCCGCACGTTACGGCCAAGCCGGTCCGGGCAACGGTGCGCCGCCGCTACTAGCGTCTCGGATTTTCGGCGAATTTGTCTCTAAACGGGCGGGGAACCAATCCCGCCCGAATGCTATTGGGCATGCGTACCCGACTTGGTAGGTCTCTTATGCTCTCATCTCGCAAAGTGCTGACCCCTCGGCGCAATGCGCGCCTCGAAGGCAGCATTGTATTCGGCCGCACGAGCCAGCCCTGCATCGTCAAGAGCGTGTCCGAAACCGAGGCCAAGCTTGAAGTCGCCTCGGTGGCCGGGGTGCCCAATACCTTCGATCTCATCCTGCCCGATCACCGCTCGCACCATTGCCGCGTCGTCTGGCGGTCCCTGAAGGAACTGGGCGTCGTCTATCGCGACAAATAGCCCGCGAGCAGCTACTGCCATTTTTTGTCAGTCACTGCGACGATAAGTCTCTCCATCGAAATGAGGGAGACGAAAATGAACACTGCATCCGAAACTGAACAGTCGCCGCGCTACTGGGTCGCCGTCGCATCTGCTGAACATGCCCGTCGAGGCGCGGCCGGCTTCATGCAGGTCAACCACGGCAAGGCCGCGCCGCTGAAGCGGATACATCCTGGCGATGGCGTTGCCTATTATTCGCCGACCGTGACCTTTGGCGGCAAGGACAAGCTGCAGGCCTTCACCCTGATCGGCCGCGTCAAGGACGGCGACATCTACGAAGGGCAGATGGGCGACTGGACGGCCCATCGCCGCGACGTGGCCTGGGCCGAGGCCGATGATGCGCCGATCGCCCCGCTCCTCGAAAAACTCGATTTCACCAAAGACCGCAGCAACTGGGGCTACCAGCTCCGCTTCGGCCTGTTCGAAATTTCCCGGCACGATTTCGAGCTCATCGCCAAGGCCATGCGCGCGCAAGGTTGCGATCCGGCCTCAGATTCTCTATAGACCGCTCATCAACCGTACGAGACGCCTCTGTCCGTCACCTGACTTTCGCGCGCGGCCGGCACGCCTGTTTGCCGGCGCCCTTCTCCCGATTTTGATCGGGAGCGCATTGTCACGGCCACTCGAAGTTGGCCTCCAAACGGATTTTCAAATTGCAAGAACTCGTCAATGACGGGGTGCGGCTCATCGCCGCCACCCTCGACCTGCTCAACGCCGAAGAAATCTCGGGCCGCGAACTCGCCACCCGTCTCAACCTCGCTCCACCGCCGTCTTGGCCACCGGAGCACAACGACGCCGCGACCCGCGCCTGGTTCGCCGAAAAACTTCGCGATGACCCGGCAAACGACGGCTGGGTCGCCTGGTACGTGATCGCTCGATACGCGGGCGCGGAAACCCTCGCCGGGACCGCCGGCTTCACGGGCAAGCCGGAGAACGGCGTCGTTGAGGTCGGGTACGCGATCATTCCCGAACTACAACGGAGGGGCATCGCAACCAAGGCCGTTGCGGCCCTCTGCCGAAAAGCCTTCGCCGACCCGGCGGTCACCGCCGTAACAGCAAGGACCTTCCCCAACCTGTTCGCGTCACAGGGCGTCCTCCGCAAGGCCGGCTTCACGAGGATTGGCGAAGCGACCGATCCGGCGGAAGGCGTGATCTGGACCTACCGGCTCGATCGCCCATGAACCACGTCGGAGCCGTCCTTCCGGGCGGCTCCGAAATCAATTTCTCTGCCCGCCACCGCCCTGCTAATGTCCTCCTGCCGACCGTCATGCCACGCGAAGATGGCAGCGGCGGCGCCGAGATCTAACCTCTCCGCTTGGCGACAATCTCCGCGATCCGCGCGACATCCGTTGCTTGCAGATACCGCCCGCGCTCCAAAATCTCGAGCTGGTATTCCTCGAAGGTCAGCCCCAGCACCGCCGCCTTTGTGGCCCGCCGCACGGCGGTCTCGCGCGGCATGCTCTTGAACGCCCGCTCGCTCGCCGCCCGCCACTCGAAATAGTTGCCGATGCCGCCAAGGCCCCATTCAGGGACATGATCGTCGAGCGGCGGCCCGCCATTGTGGCCCATGCCGGGGATATCGGCCGCCGTGATCTCGGGCGGCCGCGCGATGCCCAAGCGCCGGCGCGGCGGACGATTGAGATGGATATCACCCATATGCGGCTCCTGTCAGAACCTCATTCGGCGCGCAATATCGCCGGTTGGCGATAAGCCATTTAACGTAGAGCGCGTACGCCACCCCTCGCCTACTCGAACCGGATCAGCAGGTCCTTGCTGTCGATCTGGTCGCCCTGCTTCACCAGCACTTCGGCGATGACCCCGTCAGCTTCGGCGTGGATCGCGGTTTCCATCTTCATGGCCTCGATCGAGAGCAACACGTCGCCGGCGGTCACCTGCTGGCCGGCCGTCACTGTGACGCCCGAGATGACGCCCGGCATCGGTGCGCCGACCTGCTTCGGGTCACCCAGCGCTGCCTTGGCGCGGACCTTGACTTCGCCGACACGCTGGCGATCCGGCACAGTGATGGTGCGCGGCTGCCCGTTGAGATCGAAGAAGACGCGGACCTGGCCCTTTTCGTTGGTCTCGGCGCGGCCGAGATAGCTGATCACCATCTGCTTGCCGCGCTCTATCTCGACAAAGACTTCCTGCCCCTGCGTCAACCCGTAGAAATAGACCGGCGTCGGCAGCACCTCGGTCGGACCGTACGCGTCCTGCGTCTTCATGAAATCGGCGAAGACCTTTGGGTACATCAGGTAAGAGGCGAGACGGTAGTCGTCGACCTCGGCATCGACCGCCTTGGTGGCCTTTTCGCGCTCTGCTTCGAGATCGACGTCATCGAGATAGGAGCCGGGGCGCGCCGTGAGCGGCGTCTTGCCCTTCAGCACCTTCTTCTGCAGCGCCTTCGGAAAACCGCCCGGCGGCTGGCCGAGTTCGCCCATGAAGAAGCCAACCACCGAGTCCGGGAACGACACGTCCTTGTTCGGGTCTTCGACATCGGCCCGGCTCAGGCCCGATGACACCATCGCCAGCGCCATGTCGCCGACGACTTTGGACGATGGTGTCACCTTCACGATGTCGCCGAACATCTGGTTCACATCGGCATAGGTGTGCGCCACCTCGTGCCAGCGGCTCTCAAGCCCGAGCGAGCGAGCCTGCTCCTTGAGATTAGTGAACTGGCCGCCAGGCATTTCGTGGAGATAGACTTCGGACGCACCCGATCGCAGGTCGCTCTCGAACGCGCGATACTGCGTCCTCACGCACTCCCAGTAGAACGAGATATCGCGGATCGCCTCGGCATCGAGTCCCGGATCGCGCGGCCCGCCATCGAGCGCCGCGACAAGCGAGCCGAGCGTCGGCTGCGAGGTCGTGCCAGAAAGCGCATCCATCGCCGCATCGACCGCATCGACGCCCGCATCGACAGCTGCCGTGATCGAAGCAGCAGACGCACCCGACGTATCGTGCGTATGGAAATGGATCGGCAGCGCCGTTTCCTGCTTCAGCGTCTCAACGAGTTTCTTGGCCGCGGCTGGCTTCATCAGCCCGGCCATGTCCTTGAGGCCAAGGACGTGCGCGCCGGCGGCCTCAAGCTCCTTGGCCAACGCCACGTAGTATTTGAGGTCGTATTTAGAGCGATCCGGATCGAGCAGATCGCCCGTGTAGCAGATGGCGCCTTCGCAGACTTTGCCGGCCTCGATCACCGCATCCATCGAGACGCGCATGTTCTCGACCCAGTTGAGGCAATCGAACACACGGAAAACGTCGACGCCGCCGCGCGCCGCCTGCTGGACGAAAAACTTCACAACGTTATCGGGATAGTTGGTGTAGCCGACCCCGTTCGAACCGCGCAGCAGCATCTGGGTGAGGATGTTAGGCGCCCCTGCCCTGACCGCCGCAAGGCGCTCCCAAGGGTCTTCATTGAGGAAGCGCATGGAGACGTCGAACGTCGCGCCGCCCCAGCATTCGAGCGAAAAGAGGTTCGGCAGGCCCCGGCTATAGGCCCGCGCAATCTGTGTGATGTCGAACGAGCGCATGCGGGTCGCCAGCAGCGACTGGTGCGCATCGCGCATCGTCGTGTCGGTGAAGAGCACGCGCTTCTGCTCTTTCATCCATCGGGCGAGGCCGCGCGGCCCGTCTCGGTCCAGCACCTGCCGCGAGCCTTCGACGATCATCAGCGGCTCGAACTCTGGCACCACCGGCTCGGCGGCCTCGGCCGGCGGTTTTGGCCGGTCGCGCACTTCCGGGTGACCGTTGACGGTAACGTCCGCGATATAGGTCAGCAGCTTGGTGGCGCGATCCTTGCGCCGCTTGATGTCGAACAGTTCCGGCGTCGTGTCGATGAACCGCGTTGTGTAGCGGTTGGTGACGAAATCCGGATGCGTGATGATGTTTTCGAGGAAGGCTAGGTTGGTCGAAACACCACGAATGCGGAATTCGCGCAGCGCCCGGTTCATGCGGGCGATGGCTTCTTCGGGCGTCGGCGCCCAGCAGGTGACCTTCTCGAGCAGCGGATCGTAAAAGCGCGTGATGATCGCCCCGGCGTAGGCCGTGCCGCCATCGAGCCGCACGCCAAAACCGGTCGCCTCGCGGTAAGCAGTGATGCGGCCGTAGTCCGGGATAAAATTTTCTTCCGGGTCTTCGGTGGTAATGCGGCACTGGATCGCGTGGCCGTTGAGGTGGATGTCCTGCTGCAGGGGCACGCCCGATTCCGGCGTGCCAATGACAGCCCCCTCGAGCAACCGGATTTGTGCCTTCACGATGTCGATACCGGTGACAACTTCGGTCACCGTGTGCTCGACCTGGATGCGCGGGTTGACCTCGATGAAGTAGAATTTGTCGGTATCGGCATCCATCAGGAATTCGACAGTGCCAGCGCCGCGATAGTTCGCGGCATTGCCGAGCCGCAGGGCCGCGCCGGTCAGGTCGTCGCGCACCGCTTGCGAGAGGTACGGCGCCGGCGCCCGCTCCACCACTTTCTGGTTGCGCCGCTGCACCGAGCAGTCGCGCTCGAAGAGGTGAACGAGATTGCCGTGGTCGTCGCCGATGAGTTGCACTTCGACGTGCCGGGCGCGCTCGACCAGCTTTTCGAGATACATCTCGTCCTTGCCGAACGCGGCCTTGGCCTCGCGCTTGCCCTCCGACACCTCGTTGACGAGATGCGCCTCATCCATGATGCGGCGCATGCCGCGCCCGCCGCCGCCCCAGCTCGCCTTGAGCATCAGCGGATAGCCGATCTCGGCGGCCATCCTGGCGACTTCGCCCATATCGTCGGGCAGCGCCTCGGTCGCCGGCACCACTGGCACGCCGACGGCAATCGCCATGTTGCGAGCGGCGACCTTGTTGCCGAGGTCGCGCATCGTCTGCCCGCGCGGCCCGATGAAAATGATGCCGGCATCCTCGCAGGCATCGGCAAATTCTGGGCTCTCGCTGAGGAGGCCGTAGCCCGGATGGATGGCATCCGCGCCGGAAACCCGGGCGATGCGGATATATTCGTCGATCTGGAGATACGCTTCGACCGGGCCTTTGCCCTTGCCGATCAGATACGCCTCATCGGCCTTGAAACGATGCAGCGCAAGTTTGTCTTCCTCGGCATAGACCGCGACGGTCTTGAGCCCGAGCTCGTTGGCGGCACGAAACACCCGGATGGCGATTTCGCTGCGGTTGGCGACGAGGATCTTCTTGATGGACATCGGCAAAACCCGAGCGAGAGGGGAAACTAGAGCTGCCCCCGAAGGGGCGGCCCGGCTTGGGCAGTCGTAGTCAGGCGGCGAGCGCTATTTCTCGCCGAGATGGCCCGCGAGGTGGCTCATGTCGTAACCGGCGGCCGCCGCTTCCGCTATAATACGATCGGCGGGCATCTTTCCGGCCTGCGACAGAGCCCATAGGGTCGTCGACCGCGTGCCGGACCGGCAGTAGCAGAACACCGGACCTTCGCTCCCCTCGAGCGCTTCCGTGGTTCTTTCGACCATGTCGGGCGACACGCCGTCCCGGCCGAGCGGAATGTAGTGATAGACCATGCCAGCGGCAGTCGCGGCGGCAAGTATTTGGTCGCTGGTCGGCTGATCGGGCGATTCCCCATCGGGCCGATTATTGACGATGGTGGTGAATCCGGCGGCTTTGAGCGTGGGAATATCCTCGGGCAAAATCTGCGGCGACACGGTGACGTGCTGATTGATCCGCTTCAGTTCCAAACCAGTTTCTCCTGCTGTTCCAACGGTTCGAGGCTTCCCGCGCTCTTTATACCCATGCGCGCGATATGGAAGCAACCGCGACGGCGGTGATGGGGGCTATGCGCTGCTTACCTTCTCCCGCAAGGGGAGAAGGAAGTCAGCAGCGGGCGCGCGCTGTCAGTTGCTGACCAGCGACTTCGGCGGCAGCGTATCCACAGAAGGCGAAGACGTGGCGGGGGCGGGCGCGCGCTTCACCGGCGCGCGGGCCGCCTTCGGCGCGGTAGCGGCCGGAGCTGCAGCCCCGGCAGTGGGCGACGCACCCGACGGCGTGCCGACCCATTTTTGCCAGATCTCCTGCCGGTCGGCGACGAACTTGTCGGCGACGCTTTCGACGGTCGCGCCGTTCTCGTTGAGCTGGGCGAGCAGCGTGTTCATCTCCGCCATCGGCATTTGCGCCCGCTGGAAATAGGCGGCGACTTCGGGCGCGCTGGTGAATACCCACTGCGCCAGGGCGATCACCACCGGCTCGGGCGCAAAGCTCGATGGCTTGGGATCGGTGCAGGTCCGTTTGCCGAGGCAGGTGAAATCGTCCTTGCTGAACAACCCCAGATCGACCGGCTTGAACGAAAACTGCGCCAGCGTGGCGTTGGGCTGCCAGTAATAGAACAGCACCGGCTCCTTGCGGCTGATCGAAGCGGCGATGGTCTGGTCGAGGTCGAAACGGTTTTTCGGCTCGACAATCTCATAGAGCCCGTCGAGCCCCTCAGCCTTGAGCAGGTTCTTGTTGATGATGGCGCAGGCCCAGTCCGCCGGACAGGAAATGAACTTGCCCTTCGTGCCGCCCCTGGCGAAAAGTTGCCAATCATCCTTGAGCGCCGTCGCCGATTTGAGCTCCGGATGGTCCGCTGCGACGTAATCCGGCACGTACCAGCCCTCGAACTGGCTTTCGGCATAGCTGAGCCCGACCTGCCGGAGCTTCTGGTCCTTGACCGCCTGGTTCCACTGGTCGGCGACGCGCGACAGCCAGGTTTCGGGCGCTACCGCCGGCTGTCCGGTCGATGCCATGCCGGTGACGGCCGGCGCGAGGTCGCTCGGCAATACCTGCACCGTGCAGCCGAACTGCGCCTTGAGGATACGAGCGTGGATTTCGGCCAGCAGCGCCGCCGACGGCCAGGCCATGCGGGCGATAGTGATCGGTTGCGTGCCGCAGGGCGGCGGAGCTTGTGTTTGATCGTCCGAAGTATCGGTCGCATCGCCCGGAGACGCCGCGCTGTCCGTCGCCGCACCGGGTACCGGAACACTTGAACTGTCTCCACCGCCCGGCGCGACCAGCGTCGTGACATCGGGCGCATTGAGCGCCGGCACCTGCTGCGCCAGCGCAAAACCGGGCGCCACGACTAGAGCGAGAAGAGCCAGAAGCGAGGGGAGGAGACGGACGGGCATCGAGGCTCCGGGGCGGCGCAATCGGGTGAACCTTGGCAAAAGCCGCAGCGTTAAGCAACAAAACCTAGGCACCCGAAAAGTCCATCAATTCCAAGTGACTCGCCCCGGCAACTATGCAAATGTCGCGGCCAGCGGGGCGTAAAGGGTAACGCCTCCAAAGTGTTGTTGCCTTCCGAAGGAAGATTGGCGTCAAGCCTGCTCAGGCGGAAAGCAACCCAAAGCAGAGGGACATCATGACTTTCAAGAAAGTACTTATGACGGCGCTGGCCGCTTCGGCGCTTGTCGCCGCCGCGCCGGCTTTCGCCGACGACGTCAAACTCGGTTTTCTCGGCGGCTTCACCGGCCCCATCGAAAGCCTGACGCCGCCGATCTTCAACGGTGCGAAGCTCGCGCTGCAGAACATCAACGACCAGGGCGGCATTCTGGGCGGCGGCAAGCTGACCATCGAATCCGCTGACGGCGCGTGCGATGCGACCACGGCTGGCAACGCGGCCGACAAGCTGATCAACACCTCGCAGGTCGTGGCGGTCGTTGGCGGCCTCTGCACCGGTGAGACCATCGGCGGCTTCAATGCGGCCGGCAAGTCGGGCAATGTGGTATTCGTGTCCCCCGCCTCTTCGGCGCCGGCGCTGACTACCCTCGACGACAATGACCTCGTCTTCCGCACCACCCCGTCCGACGCGCTCCAGGGCGTGAAGATGGCCTCGCTGCTCATCTCCAAGGGCATCAAGGATGTCGTCGTCACCTACGTGAACAACGACTACGGCAAGGGCCTCAATGACTCGTTCGCCGCGGCCTACAAGGCCGATGGCGGCGCCATCAAGGCCGACGTTTCGCACGAAGACAGCAAGGCCGATTATCGCGCCGAACTCGGCCAGCTTTCGGCTGCCGGCAGCTCGAACCTCGTGATCCTCGCTTATGCCAACTCCTCGGGTCACACGATCCTGCAGCAGGCGGTTGAAGGCGGCGACTTCAAGGCCTTCTTCGGCGGCGACGGCATGGTCGGCGACGCCCTGACCAAGGGTATCGATCCCGCCTCGGTCAAAGGCCTGATCGCGACCCGCGCGGGCGCCCCCTCGGGTGCCGGCACCGATGCCTTCAACGCCCTGGCCAAGGCCGGCGGCATCGACCCGACCGGCACCTATGTGCCGCAGGCCTATGACGCCGCGTTCCTGCTCGCCCTCGCCATCGAAAAGAACGGCAACGGCAAGCGCGACGGTCTCTCGACGGCGCTCCGCGCCATCGCCAGCGGCAAGGGTGACGCCATCCTGCCGGGCCAGTGGAAGGAAGCCGTTGCCGCCATCAAAGCCGGCAAGGACATCCACTACTCCGGCGCCGGTGGCGACCTGACCTTCGACAAAGCCGGCGACGTCGACGGCATCATCAACTGGCTCCAGGTGGACGATAAGGGCTCGTTCGTCGATCAAGGCCCGATCAAATGATCTAGGCGCTTTGCGCTAGATCGGAACTACGGAAGCCCGGGCCATGCGCCCGGGCTTTTTCTTGGAGGCCTTATGCCCGACGACGAAACGCTGCGGTTCTATGCAGAGAACGCCGCCGCATACGCTGAGCGGGCAAGCAAGCGCCCCTCGCCGCAGCTTGCGGCCTTCCTCGACCTGCTCTCGCCCGGCGCCTGTATCCTCGAACTGGGGACCGGAGGCGGCCAGGATGCCCGCTTCATGCTCGATCGCGGTTTTGACGTGCGGCCGACCGATGGTTCCGCCGAACTCGCCGTTGAGGCCGAAAAGCTGCTGGGCCGGCCAGTCCGCGTCATGCTGTTTGACGCGTTGAACGACGAGGCGGCCTTTGACGGCGTCTATGCCAACGCCTCCCTGCTGCACGCCAAGCGCGCGGCGCTGACCGGCATCCTCTCCCGCATCCATCGCGCGCTCGCGCCCGGCGGCCGCTTCTGGGCTACCTACAAGGCCGGCGATGCGGAAGGCCGGGACAGCTTTGGCCGCTACTACAACTACCTCGACGCCGAAAGCTTGCGCCGCCACTACAGCAACGCCGCCACGTGGCAAAGCTTGGAAATCACCGCCTGGGACGGCTCCGGCTACGACAAACTCCCAACCAAATGGCTCGGCGTGATCGCGCTGAAATAGCCGCTCGCTGCGCTCGGCTTTCAATTCCCTGTTGACAAGAGACCGGTGGTCACTTAATTACAGACCGTTGTTCTCTTAACGCATGGAGTTTGAAATGAGCAGTTGGACAGCTGACGACATTCAGGATCAGACGGGCAAGCTGGCGGTGGTCACCGGCGCAACCGGCGGCCTCGGCTACGAGACGGCCCTCGCCCTCGCCGGAAAAGGCGCCGAGGTTATCCTCACCGGCCGCAGCGACAGCAAAGGCGCCGCCGCGCTGGCTGCCATCCGGGCAAAATACCCGAACGCTAGGATCACCTACGACACCCTCGACCTCGGCAGTCTGAAGTCGGTCGCCGATTTTGCCGACCGGTTCACGGCGGCCCACGATCACCTCGACCTCCTGGTCAACAATGCCGGCGTGATGACCCCGCCGACACGCCAGACGACGGCCGACGGTTTTGAGCTGCAATTCGGCACCAACCATCTCGGCCACTTCGCGCTGACGCGCCACCTGCTCAACAGCCTGATCGCCGCCAAGGCGCCCCGTGTCGTCACCGTTTCAAGCACGGCGCATCGGACCGGGCAGATCAATTTCGATGATTTGCAGGCCGAGAAAAGCTACAAGCCATGGAAGTATTACGGTCAGAGCAAGGTCGCCAACCTCATGTTCGCGCTTGAGCTGCAGCGCCGCAGCGATGCCAATGGCTGGGGTCTGATGAGCAACGCCGCCCATCCGGGCTTTGCGCGCACCGATCTTATTGCCAACGGTCCGGGAGACAGCATTTTCGGCCGCGGCGCCATGCTGGTCCGCCCGCTCCTCAGCCATTCGACGCAGGAAGGCGTCCGCGCCCAGCTCTTTGCCGCCACCTCGCCGGATGCCGAGCCGGGCGGCTACTATGGCTTCACCGGCTTCATGGAGATGAAGGGCCCGATGGGAAAAGCCAAAATCGCGCCGCAGGCGAGCGACACCGCGGTTGCCGCAAAACTCTGGACCCTGTCGGAAAAGCTAACCGGCCTCTCGTACCCGGCAATCGCGAGGGCCGCGTGACCACAGCCACTTTCCAGCGGGCCCGCAAGCCCGAGCAGATCACGGCACGCCGCGAGGCTATCCTCGCGGCCGCCGCCGAACTGTTCGACGAGCAAGGCCCCGAGGGCACCGGCCTCAACGCCATCGCCGCCAAAGCCGGGTTCACCAAATCCAACGTCTACCGCTATTTCGAGAGCCGCGAGGCGGTCTTGCTCGACCTGCTGCTGGGGGACTTTGCCAGCCTCACCGACGAAGTATTGCAGGGCCTCGCTGAAGTGCCGGTGGGCGATTTCGAGGCCGTCGCGCACACCGTGGCAGCCGGCTTCCTCAACCGGCCGCGCCTCTGCCAATTGCTCAGCGTGATGGCCGGCGTCCTCGAGCGCAATGTCTCCGAGGATGCCGTCCTTACCCTCAAAACCGAAATGCTGCAGCAGATGAGCAGTGTCGCCGCGGCGCTGGCACACGCGCTGCCCGAAATCTCGCCGGCTGACTGTGCCTGGGGCGCCAGCGTAATCGGCAACTTCGTTTCGGGCTTATGGCCCGCGGCAAATCCCCCGCCGCTCGTCGAACGGGTGCTTGCGCGCCCGGAATTCGCCGGACTCAAGCCAACTGCCGAGCGCGACCTCGAACGGATGATCCTCGTCCTGCTGAAAGGGCTCGCCGCAAGCTGAGCTAGCGGCTGGTCTGCGCCACTTCCGGAATAAGCCCGCGCGGCGCGTAGCGGAGGGCGATCGAGATCACCAGCCCGAGCACGAACACCCGCATTTGCAGCGAGCGGCTTTCGATGTCGGGAATGGCGCCCCAGCCGACATGCGACGACCAATCGCTGATCGAGCCGAAGAGCAGCTGTGCCAAGGGTTCGCTCAGCAGCCACACCACATAGATGAACACCGCCCCGAACAACGCGCCCCAATTGTTGCCCGCGCCACCAACGATGATCATCACCCAGATGAGAAACGTGTGGTTGATCGGCTGGTAGCTGCCCGGATCAAAAATCTGCGCGAACGAGACGAGTATCCCTCCGCCGATCCCGATCAGGATCGAGCCGAGGACGAACACTTCCAGCTGCCTTGCCGTGACGTTTTTGCCCATCGATCCGGCGGCAATGTAGTTGTCGCGGATGGCACGCATCATGCGGCCCCAGGGCCCGCCATAGGCGCGGATCAGGAGCACCATCACCGCCGCGACGATCGCCCCGGCGACGAGGAAATACCCGCCGCGCGCGTAGATCAGCGCGGAGAACGTATCCATCCCCTTGGCCTGATAATCCTCGGGCAGCGGCACCGGCCAGCGGATCGGCGACACAGTCAGCGTGCCGCGGGTCAGCCACTGCATGTTCTTGATCAGCGCCCGGATGATCTCGGAAATGCCGATCGTCGCAATGGCGAGATAATCGGTCCGAAGCCCGAGGCAGATGCGGCCGACGACCCAGGCGATGCCGGCGACGACAAGGCCGCCAAAGGCCCAGCCAACGACGACCGGCAGGCCGAGCCCGCCGACGAACCCCGCCTGCGCCTCGATGTAGGCGGTCGCCGGATCGATCTGCGAACGAAACACCACATAGGAAATCGCCCAGGCGATGACGATCAGAGTCGTCTTCCAGCCACCCTTGATGCCGATGCGATGCGCATTCCGCGCGGCAAGGATCAGGAGGAAGCCGATGATCGCCGCGATCAAGGCGCGGCCGAGCAGCATGGGGCCGTCCGAGTTCCAGAACTTTTGGTTGATCGGGTAGCTGATGAAGGTGACGCAGGCGCCACCCACCATCAAGAATCCCATGATGCCGAAGTTGAAGAGCCCGCCATAGCCCCACTGGATATTGAGGCCGAGCGCGATCAGCGCATAAGCGGCGGCCTCGACCAGCATGCGCGTCGTATAGGGAATGCCCATGCCGACGCCGACACCAATGATCAGCACGACCAGCGCTGCGTAAAGACCGAGAGCTCGGGTCACAGCCGGGCTCATGTCGCGGCCCCCTTGAAGATGCCGGTCGGCCGCGCCAGGAGCACGATGACGAGGATCACGAACGCGACGGTCAGCTTATATTCGGTCGGCACCAGCGAGATCGTTCCGGTGATCTCGAACGGCAACCATTGCTGGAACGGCCGCAGCAGCACCGACCAGTCGAACACCGCAAGCGTCTCGGCAAAGCCGATGAGGAAGCCGCCGGCAATCGCGCCATAGGCCTGCCCGAGCCCGCCGACGATCGCCGCCGCAAAGATCGGCAGCACGATGTTAAAGGCGAGGTCGGGCGTCAGGCTCACGTCGAGCGCCAGCATCGTGCCGGCGCAGCAGGCCAGCGCCCCGGCGATGATCCAGGTGACCCGGACGACGAGTGCCGTGTTGATCCCCGAAACCTGCGCGAGGTCCGCATTGTCGCTCATCGCCCGCATCGCCTTGCCGAGCCGCGACCGGCTGAGGAAGAGATGCAGCGCGTAGCAGATGACGATGGTGACGATGACCATCAGCAGTTCAGGCTGGGTGAAGGTGATCGGCCGGCTACCGCCGAGCCAGCTCATGTCGAAACGCAGGATCTTCTTGGGTTCGGTCTCAAAGAAGCTGCGCGTCGACACGCCGAAGAACAGGCGGATCAGACCCTGGATCATCAGCGTCACGCCGATCGAGGCGATAAGCAGCGTTACCGGCTTCGCCCCGCGTTTTCGCAACGGGGCGTAAAACGCCTTGTCGAGGCCAAGCGCAATGATCGCCGTCAGCGCCATCGCGACCGGCAGCACGATGAAGCCGGTTGGCACCGGCCCAGAAATGCCGGCTGCGGCGCAGAGAGCCGCCAGCACGAAGGCAATGAACCCGCCCATCGTCATCATGTCGCCATGCGCGAAATGGGCAAACCTGAGGATGCCGAAAATCAGCGTCACGCCGATCGCGCCGAGCGCATAGATCGAGCCAAGCACCGTGCCGGCGACCAGGACCTTGTTGATGAAGAAAATCAGCTGGTCCATCAGCCCCCCAGAAAACTCTTGGCGACTTCGGGATCGGCGATCAGTTCGGCGCCGGTACCGGTGAAGCGGTTTTGTCCGTTGGCGAGCACAAACCCTTTGGACGCGAACGCCAGCGCCTGCCGGGCGTTCTGCTCGACCATCAAAATCCCGACGCCGGCCTTGTTGATCCTGACCACCGTCTCGAAAATCTCAATGACGTAGCGGGGCGACAGCCCCGCGGAAGGCTCATCGAGCAGCAGCAGTTTTGGGTTGCTCATCAGTGCACGGCCCATGGCCACCATCTGCCGCTGCCCACCCGAAAGCTCGCCCGCTTTCTGGTAGCGCTTCTCCTTCACGGGCGGGAACATGTCGTAGACCATGGCCAGCGTGTCGGCGAAATTGTCGCGCCGGGTAAAGGCGCCCATTTCGAGATTTTCCTCGCAGGTCATCGAGGTAAAAACGTTCTTTTCCTGCGGCACGAAGCTCAGGCCCAGGGGCACCAGCTTGTCGGGCAGCGCATTCTCGATTGCCGTGCCGTTGAAACGGATCGTCCCCGAGGTCACCTTCAGCAACCCGAAGATCGCCTTGAGCGAAGTGGACTTACCGGCCCCGTTCGGCCCGACGATCACGCCGATATCCGAAGGCTCGATGGCAATGTTCACGCCGTTGAGGATCGGCGCCCCGCCATAGCCGCCGACGACGTTTTCAAGCTCGATGAGGTTCATCAGGCCGCCTCGACCGGCGTGCCGAAATAGGCTTCGACGATAGCGGGGTTGGCGCGGATTTGTTCCATCGAACCCTCGGCGATCACCTCGCCCTGCGCCATCACGATCACCGGATCGCAGAGCCGGCCGATGAGGTCCATGTCGTGCTCGATGACGAAGAACGTGTAGCCGAGCTCGCGGTTCATGCGCTCGATATTGGCCGCAAGATCCTGCAGCAGCGTGCGGTTGACGCCGGCCGCCACCTCATCGAGCAGCACCGCCTTGGCATCGACCATCATGGTGCGGCCGAGTTCGAGCAGCTTCTTCTGCCCCCCGGAGAGGTTCCCCGCGAGCTCGTTCTTCACATGCCCGAGTTTTAGAAAATCGATAACGTCGCTGGCTTTCTTCCGAACCTCGGCGTCGCGGCTCGCGACCAGCATCGGCCTGAACCAGGTAGTAAGCAGCGACTCGCCCGGCTGATCGGCGGCGACCACCATGAGGTTTTCGATCGCCGTCATGTTGGAGAATTCGTGGGCGATCTGGAACGTCCGCGCCAGCCCGCGCGAAAATAGCTCATGCGGCTTGAGGCCGGTGACATCCTCGCCGTCGAAAGAGATTTGCCCGCTGTCCGGCACAATATTGCCGGCAACGATATTGAAGAGCGTCGACTTGCCCGCGCCATTGGGGCCAATCAGCCCGGTGACTGATCCGCGCGCGACTTTTAGCGAGCAATTGGAGACAGCGGTCAGACCGCCAAAGCGTTTGCTGACGTTACGAACGTCGATAACAGCGTCCAAAGAGTCCCCGTCCCGGTCCTGACGAATTCTATCTGCTCGGCCTGTTCCGGCCGTTGCCAGCAATCTGCGCATATGCAGACTTTGCGGTCAATATTGACCGGATGGTCAAAGTGAAGCGCGCGACCTACTGCAAAATGTCGGGGATGAAAAGCCTAAAGTGCCGCGAGGACCGCGTCAGCCGTCGCCTGGTTGACGGCGAAGGGCACGTCGTAAAGTGTCGCGAGGCGGGTCAGCGCCTTGACGTCGACATCGTGCGGCAGCGCCGTGAGCGGGTCCTGAAAGAAGAACAGCGCATCGAGCCGCCCCTCGGCAATCATCGCCCCAAGCTGCGCATCGCCACCGAGCGGCCCGCTCTTCAGCAGCGTGATATTTAGGCCCGTCGCGGCGACAATGCCGGCGCCAGTCGTGCCGGTCGCATAAAGCTCGAACTTTTCGAGCGCCGCGCGATGCACCCCGCACCAGGCGATGAGCGCCTGCTTCTTCTGGTCATGCGCAACAAGGCCGACGCGCTTCATCTGGAGTCCCCAAGGTCAGCGCCAGTTCAAGCATGCGAACGCAGCGAAGGGAAGCGCCGGCGGAAGGCGGAGCGCCTAGCTCTTGACCGCCACCGCTTCCGCCAGCAGCAGGCCGAGTTCGCCGGGCGGAAACTCGCTATCCGGGGCAAGGCGCAGAAAGCGCACGCGCTTGAGGCCATCGCCTTCCAGCAGCCCAGCGGAATTATCGAGCAGGCGGCCATGCTCAAACGACAGCAGGATTTCGTCCCTCATCGGAAATACGCCACAGACGTCGCCGGCCTGCCGATGCCGGAAATTGACCGAGCCCCAGCCCGGCCGGGCGCAGGCTATCAAGTCGGGCCGAAGTGCGAGGATAAGGTCGACGAGCCGTGCCGCCGGCGCGCCGACCGTTTCCGGGAAGGTTGCGAGGAGGTCACCGATTTCGTCATAGGTCTGCGCCGGCTCGAACGTCGCCATGGCAAGTCTCCCCGCATCTTGAGATAAGGGAGCCTAGCCACAGCGCCTGTCAGCTTCTGGCAGCAGCGGTTTCTATTGGCCGTTCCTCACGCGTCCGCCGACGCGAGCGTATCCCAGGCGGCCATCGCGCAGGTGACGACGCCCTCAAGCTCGGCGCGGCTGGCGCCGTCGCGGGCTTGCACCGAGAGACCTTGCACCACCGTGGCGTAGTAGCGCGCCATCGCATCGAGGCCGGCATTTGAGGCAGCAAGGTCGCCTTCGGCGACGCCCCGAGCGAGGCGAGCGCGGATTTCGGCGCGCTGCCCGCGGCGCCCGTTTGCCAGAAATTCCCGTACCGCGTGATTTTCTATGGCGCCGACCGGGGCCGCAAGGATCAGCATGCAGCCATGCGGCAAGCCCGGCAGGGTAATGACATCGGCTGTGGCGCGCAGCATCGCATGGATCGCGTCGCGGGTTGACCGCTGCTCACGCAGGCGGATCCTCGGCACCTCTCCCTCCATGGCGGTGTAGAGGTCCATCGCCTCGCGGAACAGCGCCTCCTTGCTTCCGAAGGCCGCATAGATGCTGGCCGAAGCTATTCCCATCGCCTCGGTCAGGTCCTTCATAGACGTGCCCTCATAGCCGTGCTCCCAGAAGACTTCGACGGCCTTCCGCAGGGCGGTTGTCCGGTCGAAGACGCGCGGCCTGCCGCGAGTAGCCATCGATGTGGCTCCAGAATTGTTTGTCGTTCGACCAATAATAGCTTGACCGGCGCCATTGCGCCATGCAGTTATTTATTGGTCGATCGATCAATAAATCGCCACGTCCTCACAAGCCGAACAAGGATCAGTCCCGATGAGCCTTCCAACCGTCATGCGCGCCCTGCAGCAGACTTCCCTGAATGGTCCGAAGGACCTGCGCTTGGTCACCGATGTGCCGGTGCCCGTCCCCGGCCGAGGTCAAATCCTCGTCCGGGTCAGTGCTGCCGGCGTCAATTACGCCGACATCTCGCAGGCGCACGGAACGTTTGGCGGCGGGCCGCAGCCGCCCTATCTGGCAGGGTTCGAAGCAGCGGGAGAGGTTGTCGCCGTCGGCGAGGGAGTAATTGGCATCGACCGCGGCGCGCACATCATCGGCGTCGCATTCGGCGCCTTTGCCGAATACGTGGCGATCCCGCAGATCACGGTGGTGCCGATACCGCCGGGCTGGTCGGACGAACAGGCGCTCGGCATGGTGGTAAACTGGCCCACGGCGCTGGCCGCACTGAAATACCTCGGACAGCTCGATAGAGGGCAGACCGTGCTGATCCATGCGGCGGCCGGAGGAACGGGCCAGGCCGCGGTGAAAATCGCCAAGCATTACGGCGCCACCGTCATCGCCACCGCTTCGCCCGACAAGCATGAGACGGTGAAGGCGCTCGGCGTCGACCACATCCTCGATTCCCGCGGCCCCGACATTGCCGCCGAAGTGAAGCGGCTGACGAGCGGCGCCGGCATCGACCTGGTGCTCGAGTCCGTCGGCGGCGCGACCTTCGACACGAGCCTCGCAATAGCAAAGCGCGTCACCGGCAAGGTCATTGTCACCGGACTACCCGCCGGCAAAGCGACGCTCAGCAATTGGGACCTGGTCTATAAGCACCAGGTTCAGATCATCGGCCTCAACATCGGCATCCTGGCCCAGTCCGCGCCAAAAATGTTCGGCGAGATCATGGGCGAGTTGTTCGGGCTGATTGCCGCCGGCGTTCTTACGCCCAGCCAGCCCACGGTCTATGACCTCGCCGACGGCTCGAAGGCGCTCGCGGCATTGGAAAGCCGGGCGAGCGTCGGCAAACTGGCACTGCGGCCCTGAGCTTGTGAAAGCAAAAACGGCCCCGTGGATGCCACGAGGCCGTAAGACGCTTCCGCCGTATGCGGGTGGCCTAAAACTCCGACCAGTCTTCCTGGAGGGCGGCATTGCCACGGCTGAGGTAGGATTTGGCGGCCTGCTTGACCTTTTCCTGCATCGCCCTGATGCCGCCCGTTTGCCGCGCGGGTACGGGCTTGGGCTCCGGCGCGGCAGGCGCCTCCACGCTGTCGTCGAGGGTAAACACATCGACAATCTGATCGAGATCGGTGGCCTGGCTTTCGGTCTGCTCGATCGCCGCGTTGATCTCCTCGACCAGCGCCGCATTGTGCTGGGTCATCTCGTCCATCTGCCGCACGGCGGTCGTCACCTGCTCGATAGCGGCAGCCTGCTGCTGGCTGTCCTTGGCGATGCCGTCCATTAGCTCGTTGCTGGAGCGCGCCGATTGAAGCATGGCGCTGAGCTTGCTGGCGGCGTCGGCGACGAGCTTGCTGCCGCCTTTGACCTCAGTGCCGCTCTGTTCGATCAACACCTTGATCTCGGACGACGCGCTGGCCGCCGACTGGGCGAGCCGCCGCACTTCGACCGCGACCACGGCAAAACCCTTGCCGGCATCGCCCGCCCGCGCCGCCTCGACCGAGGCATTGAGAGCAAGCAAGTTGGTCTGGAAGGCAATGTCGTCAATGAGCCCGATGATGCTCGAAATCTTCGCCGAGGAGGCGGTGATGCGCTCCATCGCGGCATTGGCGGCGGTCATGACCTGCCCGCCCTCTTCGGCCGTACGGGTAACGGTGGCCGCGACGCCACTCGCATCGTTCGCCCGCTTGGCGTTTTGATGCACGGTCTGCGCAAGCTGTTCCATCGCCGCCGAGGTTTCCTCGATCGTCGCGGCCTGCTTGGTGGTACGCTCCGAAAGGTCGTTGGCGCCCGAGAGGATTTCGCCGGTCGCCAGCTTCAGCGAGCCCGACGTCCCTTTGAGCTGCGTCATGATCTCGGCAAGCTTGTCGGCGACCGCGTTGGTGTCGTCCTTGAGCCGGAGGAATGCGCCCTCGTAGTCGCCCATCACCCGGTGCGTCAGGTCCATGCTGGCAACCGCCGACAGCACGCCGCCAGTTTCACCAAGCCCGCGCTCGACCGTTTCCATCAGCCCGTTGACGATGCTGGCGATGCTGTTGAGGTTATCCTGGCTGTAATTGGTCGGGATGCGGCTCGAGAAATCGCCGTGCGAGGCGGCGGTGATCGAAGCCGTGAGGCTCTCGCCGAGCTTGTCGCCTTCGGCGGCGATGGCCGCGGCCTGTTCCGCCGTCGCGCGTTCCTCATCGCTGAGGGCGCGGATTTTAAGGCCGTTCTCGCGAAAGATTTCGACCGCCTGGGCCATCGCCCCGACCTCGTCCTTCCGCTTGATGCCCGGCACATCCACCTCGAGCTCGCCGCCAGCGATGCGCTGCATCACGCCGGTGATCCTGCCAAGCGGTCCCAGGACTCGCCCGAGCAACGCCCAGGCGACGAGTGCGATGGCCACGATCATTATCGCGGCCGCGATAATCGTGACCGTCTCGGACAACTTCATGGCGGCGGCGGCATCGTCCGAAGCCGCGTGCGCATCCCCCAGCCGGTCGTCGGCCACGGCCGTAATGGCGGCGGCCAGATCGTCGGCCTTCGCCTGTGCCAAACCAAAGCTGCCGGTGGCGGAACTGGCAAAGCCGGCGAGCGACGCCTTGCGGATCTGCCCCGTCGTCGCCTTCCACGCGTCCCACCGGCTCGTTACCCCAGCCAATGCGGCAAATTCATCGGGATCGGTCAGCAGCGCCTTATAGTCCTGAAAAGCCTTTTCGACCTTCGCTACCGTGACATCGATATCCGCATCGATCATCTGCTTGTTGTCGGCCGTATCGACAAGAATCTCCTGGGCCAGCAGGGACTGAGCCTGAAGGCTCAAGCTGCGGATTTCGCCGATTTGTTCGACCGTCGGCAACACGCCAGCGGAGAGCTCGTGCACGCTGCCGCTGAGATGGTTGATCGAAAACCAACCGGCGCCGGCCTGCCCGAGAGCGAGCACCCCCACAGCCGCGAGAGCGACAATGGCGGCGGCTTTGATGCTGAGCGATCTCAAGGTCGGCTCCGGAAAATGGAGGGTTGCGGCGGCAATCGCCGATACACAAGAGCTAGCCGAACACGCTTAATATTCGCTGAAGCGGTTGGCGTCCGCCGGCCCGGCGGGACGGCTGTTTGAGCATCGGCGCGTTGCCCTTACGACAGCACGCCGATGACCGCCTCGATGCGCTTCTTCATCGTCGAGAGGTCGAACGGCTTGATGATGTAATTGTTGACGCCGAAGGCGATCGCTTCCTGCACCTGTTCCTTGTCGGAACGCCCGGTCGCCATGATGAAGGGCATGGCTTGGGTGCGCGGGTGTTTGCGGACGACTTTCAGCAGCGTCAGGCCGTCGATATCCTCCATATTCCAGTCGGAAATGATGAGATCGACATTGGACTTTTCGAGCTTGCCGAGCGCGTCGCGGCCGCTCCTCGCCTCGATGATGTCCTTAAATCCCAACTGCGTCAGGATGTACTTGCAGATGCCCCGCATCGACTGCTGGTCGTCGACGATGAGGACGCTTACCGCGCTTGCCTTTGGCATTCTTGCCCTTCGCCTATTGCGGCATCCTTCGGGATGGCCGGCCACCAGCCAACCCTAGGGGCAATCGGTTACGAATGCCTCAATCAGCAGCCGCGTTATGCTGCGGATTTGAGCCGTCCGAGCGCCATGACCAGCCGCGACGCGACGCTTTCGAGCGGCGCCTGCTCGACCACCGCGCCTTCCTCGAACGCGACGCGCGGCATGCCGTAAACAAGCGCCGAGGCAGCACTCTGTCCGACCGTGAATGCCCCGGCCTCACGCATGAGTTTGAGGCCCGTCGCGCCATCCCGTCCCATGCCGGTGAGGAGCGCGCCGACCGCCATCGGACCCGCCGTCTTGGCTACCGAAGTGAACAGCGTGTCGACGCTGGGCCGATGGCCCGAAACAGCCTCATCCTGCCCAAGGCGGCACTTGAGAAAGCCGGAACTGCGCTCGACCCTGAGGTGAAAATCACCCTTGGCCACATAGGCACAGCCACGCTCAAGCGGCATCCGGTCGACCGCTTCGACCACCTTGAGGTCGACCAGCTCATCGAGCCGCGCCGCAAAGCGGGCGGTAAAGGCCCCTGGCATATGCTGGGCGATGACGACCGGCGGACAATCGACCGGCAGGTCGGAAAGCACCCGCCTGATGGCCTCGACCCCACCCGTCGACGCCCCAAGCGCGATAAGCGCCCCCTCGGGCGCCGCCGCCGTGACCAGCGGAACCTGTGGGGATACGGCCCTCAGCGCCCGCCCAGCGACATCGGTGCGGGAGGCGACCCGGATTTTTTCGCGCAGATTTGCGCCGAACGCCTCGATCCCACCAGCAAGGTCGGTGCTCGGCTTGGCGACGAAATCTAGCGCACCGAGCTCGAGCGCCAAAAGCGTTTCGCTCGCCCCCTTGGTGGTCAGCGTCGAGACCATTACCACCGGCATCGGTTTGAGCCGCATCAGCCGCTCGAGGAACGCCAGCCCATTCATCTGAGGCATTTCGATATCGAGGGTCAGCACATCCGGGTTGAGCGCCTTGATCTTCTCCCGCGCCTCGATCGGATCCTCGGCGGTGCCGACGACCACGATATCGCCATCGACCCCGAGCAGGCGCGACAGCACCTCGCGGATCAGGATCGAGTCATCGACGACGAGGACCTTGATACTCATGCCGCGCTCCTCGCGCCCTGCGCCGCGCGTGGCTGATAGATGGTTTTGCCCGCCAGCCGGAATTCGGCCGCGGCCCCGCCGAGCGTCTCGGCATGGCCGATATAGAGAAAGCCATCGGAGGCGAGCATCGAGCGGAAGCGGCCGAACAGCTCGCGCTGCGTCGCCTTGTCGAAATAGATCGCGACGTTCCGGCAGAAAATGGCGTCGAATGGGCCACTCATCGGCCAGTCGTCCATCAGGTTGAGCGGCTTGAACGCGATGACGCTGCGCGCCACGGCCGGTACGCGCGCACTGCCGTCCGCCCCCCGCTCGAACAGCGCCTGGCGGGCGGGTGTGAGCTCGGCCAGCTCCGCCTCCGGATAGATCCCCGTCGCCGCTCGGCTGATGACGCTCGTGTCGATGTCGGTCGCGAGGATGCGGAAATCCCAGCGCCGCAGTTCAGGCAGCGCATCGAGCAGCGCCACCGCGATCGTATAAGGCTCCTGCCCTGTCGAGCAGCCCGCCGACCAGATGCGCAGGCGCGGCGTGCCGTCTGGGCTGAGGCGCGGCCGGCGCGCCATCAGCGAGCCGACGTGACGGGTCAGGTGCTCGAAGTGATGATCCTCGCGGAAAAACCGCGTGAGATTGGTGGTGAGCGCATTGACGGAATCCTGCGCGTCCTTGTCCCCGCCCTTGTGCTCCAGATGGTCGAGATAGGCATCGAAGCTGGTGAGGCCGAGCGTCTTGACGAGCTTATAAAGCCGCGAAATGACCAGCGTGCGCTTGGCCTCGCTCAGCGATATGCCGGCGACACGATAAACCCGCTGCTTGATGCGCTCGAACTCGCGGTCGGAGAGAGCGATGCCGTCCTGATCCATGCAAAATCCCTGCCCGGCGCGGGCTTCAGCAGCGTTAGGGCGCAATGGTTAAGCAATGCTGTTGGCCGGCGTCGAAACGCCCGCTTTGCCGGCATTTTTGGCCTAGAAGAGCTCGATATCGTCGACAACCGGCCGCTGCTGCCCACGCCCGGCAATGGCCAGTTCCTGCCGCGCCACGCTGTCGCCCTCGTCCGGCGCCAACCGCTTGACGAAGACGCGACCCGAATGCGGCTTGAACAGCACGCGCCGCGCCACCGTACCGCCCAGGTCTTCGGCCGCGGCGGCATAACCTTCGTCGGCGAGAAACTGGCGGACGAAGGCGACGTTCTTGCCGCCGATGTCGCTCATCGATGCATTGATCAGCCCGCCCCCGAACACCTTGATTTCGAGATTGGCTTTGCGGCCAGTGCCGCGCGACAGCACGCCGTTGATCAGCCGCTCCATCGCAAACGCACCATAGCGCGCCGAAGCCCCGTAGCGGTCGCGCGCCAGCTCGGACGGTTCGGCGAGGAGGAAGTGGTTCATCCCCCCGACCCGCGCCTTCACATCCCGGATACAGGCGCTGATGCAGGAGCCGAGGACGGTCGAAAACGTCACGTCGCCTTCCGCAGCGACGAGGCAGTCGCCCTGATGGACGGTCGTAACAAGACCCCGGTCGAATTCGGCCGGCAATGACTTCGGCGATACCATGGATAACCCGCGGCGCCCGCAACGGCGCAACTGACGAGAGAGTAGCCCGCAACGGTTAGAGAAGGGCTAACCAAGAAACCGCCCCGGCCTTGGCGGCGGCGCTTGCTGCAAGGAGAGGTTAGGAATGCTCCGCTACGTAGAATGAGCACACTAGGGATCGACTATGACGTTGCACAGGCTCGCGCACGAACTTGACGAAACCGCGCGGCAGACGGCAGCGCTGGTCGATGCCATCGGCGATGCGCTCGCCGTGCTCTCCGACCACGATCCCAATGCCGAAAACGCCCGCAGCCGGGCCAGCGCGATGATCGTCAGAGCGCTGCAAGGCCAGGACCGTATCGAGCAACGCTGCCGCAACATGACGATCGCCGTCTCCCAATTCGCCGCCCTGCCGCCCGGCAGTCCCGATGCTGCCTACGAAGCGATCTGGTCGAGCCTCGGCCTCGACGAACTCCGACTGCCCGAGCTTTCAGGCATTGCCGCGAAGGTTACAGCCGGCGAGCCGGAGCTGTTCTAGGGCAGCTACCCCTCGGCCTTGCTGCCGCTCACCACGGCCTGAAGGTCGATCAGGCCGACCATCTTGCCGTCGTGCGTGACGATGCCGCTCAGCAATTCCATATCGATCGAATTGCCCTCGGGCACGGCGTGGATGTCATCCTTGGAGACGGTGAGAATATCGCTCACCGCATCGACGAGCATGCCGACCCATTTGCTGCCGGCCGACATCACCACGACGACGTGGTTTTTGGTGGGCGAGGTCGGACCGTCGCCGAAGCGGGCGCGAAGGTCGAAGATCGGCACGATTGTGCCGCGGAGGTTGATCACGCCGCGCACATAGTCGCGCGTGTTCGGCAACGGCGTCGCCCCGTTCCAGGCGCGGATTTCACGAACCGTGGTGATCTCGACGCCATAAGTTTGCTCGCCGATGGAAAAAGCGATGAGCTGCAGCGAATTCTCGATGACCGGCGCGGTGCCGTCCAGCATGTCGTCCCGGAACCCGAAGGCTTCCATCTCGTGCCTTTCTGTCGCCCGTTGGGGCGTAACCAATCCGTCCTAGGCGGCGTTGCGCCGCAACCCATTTGTCCTGAGGCCTGGCACATCGACGATCAATGCGACATTGCCGTCGCCCAAAATCGTGCCGCCGGCGATGCCTTCGATCGACTCGAAGTTTTCCTCGAGGCTTTTGATCACCACCTGCTGCTGGCCAATGATCTCATCGACCACGAGCGCCACCTTGGTCGCCCCGTCCGCCTCGCAGATCACGACGAAGCGGTGCCGATCTTCCACCTCCGTCGGCAGATCGAACCGGTCGGCAAGGTCGATGACCTGTAGATATTCGCCGCGCACCCTGAGGACATTGCCGCCCGAGGGCACTCGCTCGAAGTTGGAACGTGCGCGCTGCTGCGTTTCGACGATCGAACTCAGCGGAATGACGTAGGGGTGTCCGGCAACCTTCACCAGCATCACGTCGAGCACAGCCAGCGTCAGCGGCAGGCGCAGCGTGAGCCGCGAGCCGCGGCCGCTCCACGAGCGCACATGCACCGAGCCGCCGATCTTGCGGATGTTGGAGAGCACCACGTCCATGCCGACGCCGCGCCCCGAAATGTCGGAAACGGCATCGGCGGTCGAAAAGCCCGGCGCAAAGATCAACTGGTCGATCTGCTCGTCACTCAGCGGCTGGTCGGGCGCAACGATGCCGCGCGACCGCGCCACCTTGAGCACCTTCTCCCGATTGATGCCGGCCCCGTCGTCCTCGACAGCGATAAGAATGTTGCCGCCCGCCTGCTCAGCCGAAAGCCGGATCGTACCTGTCTCAGGCTTGCCGGCACTGACTCGCTTTTCCGGCATCTCGATGCCGTGGTCCGCCGAGTTACGGATCATGTGCATCAGCGGATCGGCGAGCTGCTCGATTACCGTCTTGTCGATCTCGGTGTTCTCGCCGGCCATTTCGAGCCGGATTTTCTTGCCGGTCTTCTGCGCCAGTTCGCGCGCCAGCCGCGGCATGCGCGAAAACACGGATTTGACCGGCTGGGCCCGAATGGCCATCACCGAATCCTGCAGGTCGCGCGTTGTCTGCGCCAACACTTCGAGCCCGCGCACCAGTTCCTGATAGCGGGCACGCAGCACGTCATCCATCTGCTGGGTCAGCATCGACTGGGTGATGACCAGCTCGCCCACCATGTTGACGACGCGATCGACCTTGTCGAGGTCAACACGGATCGACTGCACGCCGTTGCGCCGGTCGCCTTCCGCGTCCGCCGGAAGGGCTTCGACAGCTGCGAGCGAGGCCGGCTGTTCGGCCGGCTCGGCGGCGGTGTCAGGGCGGGGCACAACCGGTGACGCCCCAACTTCGTCCGCGAGCGCGGCAAAGCTCGGCATCGGCACGTCGGCCACGACCTCCGCCACCAGCTCCAGCGCTGGCGGTTCGGGCATCAGGTCGAAATCGTCATCCGCCTCGATCGGCCAGCCTTCGAGCTCTTCGGCCTGCACGGGCGTAATCGCTGCCCGGACCTGCACTACTTCGAGATCGCAATCGCCGTCGACGAATTCGAACACTTCGCGGATCGAGGCGTCGGTCACCCTCGACGACACCAGCGTCATGTCCCAGGCGCAATAGACGCCGAACGGCTCGAATTCGAGCAGCGGCGGAATGACATCGAACACCGGGAAAACGGTCAGCTCGCCGAGCGTCGCCAGCTCGCGGAATAGGAGCTGCGGATCGTTGGCGCGGGCATAAAGCTCGCTGTGCGGCCAGAAACGGATCTGCCACACGCCGTCCTGCGCCAGCGGCGGCGAGGCGAATGTGTCGGCATCGTCGGCTTGCTCATCGGCATCGGCAGCCGGCTCGTCTTTGCCAAGATCGACCCGGATCGGCGTGAAATCGATGTCGAAATCCTCAATCGGCTCGCCGTCGTCTCCTTCGGCAACAGCCGCGCCCCTGAACAGCGCGTCGAACCGCGCCTTTTCTGCCGCGCCGTGGCCGCTCGGCAGACTGGCCGCGCCGCGCGCCGCATTGACGAAATCGGCGACGATGTCGTTGGCGTGGATGCAAAGGGCAATCACGTCGGACGACAACGCGAGCTGACCCTCCCGCACCTTGTCGAGCAGCGACTCGTAGGCATGGGAAAAGGCGACAAGATCGGCAAAGCCGAAAGCGCCGGCGCCGCCCTTGATCGAATGGATGGCCCGGAATGCCGCGTTGATCCGCTGGCTCGACGGATCGCCTGCCTCAATGGCCGCGAACTGCTCCTCGAGCTCGGTCAGGAGCTCGGAGCATTCGTCGAAATAGGTGGCCTTGAAGTCGTCAAGGTCGCTCATGAACAGACTAAAACCCTTCTGGGTTTGGAGGCAGGCGGCGCCTAGTGAACGACGCGGTGGATGACGCTGATGAGTTTTTCGGGGTCGAACGGTTTGACGATCCAGCCGGTACCGCCGGCCTTGCGGCCCTGGTCGCGCTTGTCCTGGCTGGTCTCGGTGGTGAGGATCAGAATCGGCAGGCTGTTGTAATTGCCCGAGCCACGGACGTTCTTGATGAACTCGATGCCGTCCATCACCGGCATGTTGATGTCGGTGATGACGATATCGACCTTTTCCCTGGCCAGCACATTGAGGCCCTGCTGGCCGTCCTCGGCCTGCAGCACCTCAAAGCCCGCATTGGAAAGCGTGTGGTGCAGCATGGCCAGGATTGTGCGGGAGTCGTCGACCGTCAGAACGCGCATCACTAACCCCTCATCAAATCCGAAAACCGCTGCTCGAACCCCAGCCGCTCGATCGCTATATGCAGCGCCTTACTGGCCGTCTCGATCGTCAGGCCCGAGCCGCTGGCGCGCGCTGTTTCGGCGGCGCTCAGCAACAAGAGCAGTCCGTTGGTCGAAATCCGCTCCACGGCAGCACCGGAAACCACGACCGGCCCCTGCTCCATCGCCGTGAGCAGCCCGTCGCGCACGCCATCCAGCGCGTCGAGGTCCATCACCGCCGGCAGCGCCAGCGGAATTTGCGGCATCGTCGCCATAGAAAATCGAGCCCCGGGGTCTTGCCCTTCCCCTCAGTGCCAGCATCCACAGGAACGGTTTAAGAACTGCTAAGTCGGTCGGAGGATCGTCACCCGATAGATAGGCTTGCATAGCGATCGACATCGCTTCGGCTGGTGAGGATTTCCTTTTTGCCCGCGAATTCGTCCCATAGCCGTCGGTGGGCCAATCGAGAGTTCAAATTAGTCCGGTTTGGATATTCGGCGACCCAATCGAACATGGATTGAAAGGACGCATCGCTTTCGGCTCGTTGCTTGCCGCGCGAACGGACGTTTGCGAGGCAATCGGCTACCGGCAGGTCGATGAAGACGAATTCCGTCGCATGCGGCAGGGCCGCTGGGAGCAGCCATCCGTAAACACCCTCGATCACCCAGGCATCCTTGCCCGCGAGAGCCTCTACTTCACGAAATACGTCCTCCTTCGGACGTGCTATGCCGCCATAAGCATCGGTCCAATAGACGTCATCGAGACTAGTCAGCGGAAGCGACAACCGGCTGGCAATCTGCTTGCCCAGCCAGGTTTTGCCCGACCCGCCGTTGCCGGTGATGAGGACGCGCCTATCCATTCGTACGAAATCTCACGGAAGAGCCGGGTCCGACATCATGCCTTGGGCTGGTCGTCGTAAACGCCGATGATCAGGAGCCACGCGCCGGAGATGAGGAAGGCGAACAGAACGATCGTTGCAATCGCCGCGATGTAGAGCCCTTCCGTGCGTCCGAGAATGAGGAAAATCGCACCGACGACTTCGGCAAGGTAGCACAATGTGCCACCCGCAAGCCGTGGCGCCGTCAGCCCAATGGAACTCATCTTCGCCATGAGGGCGACGACATAGCCCCTGACGAAGATGAACGTGGCGACCACCCAGAGGATCAACCATTCCCAACCGAGCGCCCCGAGGCTTTGACTGCCGAGGAGCGCGAGGCTCGAGGCCATGAAAATGGCGCTGAAGCCCGACAACATGTTGATCGCGCGGTTCTTGTGCGTCGTATTCCGGATGATGTTTTCCGGATTGATCGACATGGCGACGAAAACCAGCCCGGCCAGCGCCGCCGTGCCGCCGCCGACCATGGTAAAAAAATTGCTCCATTGATCGAGCATGAGTTGTCCCCCAATTCTCGTCGCAGGACGGGAATCCGCGCCCGTCTATTCCCGCGCAACCACCGCCGCTATCGCCTCGCGATCGACACCTGAAAAATTGGCCGGTTGCCACCCCGGCTTGTGATCCTTGTCGACGAGGACGGCCCGCACGCCCTCCGCAAAATCCCGCTGGCGCGCCATGAACGAGGCGAGGCGCAGATCGAGCGCCAGCACTGCACCGATATCGGCAAGGCGCCGCGCCGCCCGGTGACTCTGCAGGATTGCCTCAAGGCTCGTCGGCGACCGCCCGGCAAGCGCTGCGGCCAAACCCTCCAGCCGCTGTTCAGCCGCTGAGTGCGCCGCAACCGCGTCAACAATCTCTCGCGCCGTCGCACCCGAAAATTCCGCCGCCAGCCCGTCAGCCTGGGCACAAAGGATCGCCTCGACCGGCTCGACACCCTCCGACTGCATCAGCATCACCAGCGCCGTATCGGGGTCGCTGGCGTCCGCCGCTGCGACAATGCCGGCCCGCACGGCTTCAACCCGGCCCGGCTCGATTGCCGCATCGCAGAGGCCGAGCGTCAGGGCATCGCCCATGCCGACCGGCAATCCCGACATCAAAAACGCCAGCGCCCGCGCCTCCGGCACTTGGGCGAGGATGGCGTTGACGCCGATGTCGGACACGAAGCCGATGGCCGCCTCAGGCATGGCAAAACGCGCTTCACCCGTCGCGAAGCTGTATCGCGCATGGCTCAAAACGCCGATGCCGCCACCCATCACTGCGCCATGACCGATCGCCGCGATCGGCTTCGGATAAGTCGCAATGAGCCCGTTCATCGCATATTCGGCCGCAAAATAGGCGTCGGCCTCCTCAGGCTTGCCCGCCAGCACCAGCGCCCGCGCCGCCCGCACATCGCCACCCGAGCAAAATCCGCGCGGTCCTCGCCCTTCGAACAGCACAACACGCACGCCGGCATCGTCGCGCCAGGCCGTGAGCGTCTCCGCGATGCCGTCGATCATCTCGCGGCTTAGCGCATTGATCGCTTCGGGGCGATTGAGCACGATGACGCCGAGATGGCCTTCGCGGGAGATTTCGAGCTGAGAACTGGTCGTGGCGATTCTCCACCATGTCATTCCCGCGAAAGCGGGAAGCTCTGTTTCATGCCACCGCACCAAGCGAAGGGAAACAGGGATTCCCGCTTTCGCGGGAATGACGCAGAGCATGAGGCCTCCGCAGACGGGTTTCAAACGCGGCCTCCCGGTGCTATCGGAGCGCCATGCCGACGTACAAATCCCTCGCCAATGTCCACCTCACCGGCCTCGCCCGCGATCTCGCGGCCCGCGCCGCCTCCGGAAAACCGATCCGCCTTGGCGTCATCGGCTCGGGCGAAATGGGCACGGACCTCGTCACGCAGGGCTCGCTGATGCAGGGCGTCGAGGTCGCGGCGATCTCGACCCGCCGCCCGCACACGGCGGTCGAAGCGATGAATATCGCCTTTGGCGACGACAGCCGCGCCGCCGAGGCGGATACCACCGGCAGGGTCACCGCCGCCATCGAGGCCGGCAAAATCGCCATCACCTCGAACGAACTGCTGGTCACCAATCCGCTGCTCGACGTGATCATTGACGCGACCGGGAAACCTGGCGTCGCCGCCGACTACGACCTGATGGCGATGGAGCACGGCAAGCATCTGGTGATGATGAACGTCGAAGCCGACGTAACCATCGGGCCCTACCTGAAACAGCAGGCCGACCGGCTGGGCGTCGTCTATTCGGTCGGCGCCGGGGATGAGCCGAGTTCCTGCATGGAACTGATCGAGTTCGCCTCGGCGCTGGGTTTGAGGATCGTCGCCGCCGGCAAGGGCAAGAACAACCCGCTGAACCACGACGCCGTCCCCGACGACTACCGCGAGGAAGCGACGCGCCGGAACATGAACCCGCGCATGCTGGTCGAGTTCGTCGACGGCTCCAAAACGATGGTCGAAATGTGCGCTATCGCCAACGCCACCGGCCTCGTTCCGGACGTGCCGGGCATGCACGGCCCCAAGACCGACCGCGACGACATGGCCAAGGTGCTGATCCCGAAGGCGGACGGCGGCATCCTCAACAAGAAGGGTGTCGTCGACTACACCATCGGCAAGGGCGTGGCGCCGGGCGTCTTCGTCATTGTCGAGGCCGAGCATCCGCGCATCATCGAGCGTATGGATGATCTCCATATCGGCAAGGGGCCGTATTATGCCTTCTTCCGCCCCTACCACCTGACGAGCCTCGAAGTGCCGCTGACGGCGGCGCGTATCATGCTCTACGGCAAGCCGGACATGGTGCCGATGGCAGAGCCGGTCGCCGAAGTCTGCGCCGTCGCCAAGCGCGATCTCGTGGTCGGCGAAACCTTCGATGCCATCGGGGAAACCTGCTACCGCAGTTTTACCATGACCATCGGTGACGCGCGCCAAAAGCACGCCATGCCGGTAGGCCTTCTCGAAGGCGGCAAGGTGCTGGCGCCCGTCAAAAAGGGCGAGTTGCTGACCACGGCCAACGCCACGCCCGACACCACCACGAACCTCTACCGCCTGCGCAAGCTGCAGGATCAGATGTTCGGACTCACCGGCTAAGGCCGCCGGCCCCGCCGCCATCACGCACCCCGTCCCCTGCATGAGTACGCTTTGCCCTTGCATGTCGACGGTTCGCCGATATACTGAACTATATGGTTCAGTATATGCCAACTCGCTTCAATCTGTCGTTTGCGGCTCTGTCGGATGCCACCCGGCGCGGCGTGCTGGAACAGCTCGGGCGCGGCGATGCCTCGATCACCGCCCTCGCCGACAGGTTCCACATGACGCTGACGGGCATGAAGAAGCACGTCAGCGTGCTGGAGCAGGCGGGGCTTGTCACAACGGAGAAGGTGGGGCGGGTGCGCACCTGCCGCCTCGGCGTGAGCCGGCTGGAGGAGGAAGCGAACTGGATCGAAAAATACCGCCAGCTCTGGACCGCACGGTTCGACGAGCTGGAGCAGATCGTCGAAGAACTCAAACGGAAGGAACAGAACAATGAGCGCCATGGATAAAACCGGCACCGTACTCGGCCGAGCGGCCACCAAGGTGGAACGGGCGTCCGAGGTGGAAATCGTCGTGACGCGGACGTTCAATGCCCCGGCGCGACTGGTGTACAAGGCCTGGACGACGCCAGAACTGTTCATGCGCTGGTGGGCGCCGAAATCGATCGGCGTCCCGCTTCTCTCCTGCGAGATGGATGTCCGCACCGGCGGCACCTATCGGCTCGAATTTGGCCGGGACTCGTCGCAATCCTACGCGTTCTTCGGCAAATACATCGAGGTCGTGCCGCCGACCCGCCTCGTCTGGACCAATGACGAAGGCGAAGCCGGCGCCGTGACCACCGTCACCTTCGAAGAAACGAACGGCAAGACGCTGCTCACCTGCCGCGACCTCTATCCATCCAAGGCGGCCTTCGACGAAGGCCATGGCGCGGAAGACGGCTTTCCCGAGCAGTTCGAGCAGCTGGATGAACTGTTGGCGACGTTGGGTGCGAACGCTTCGTAAGCGCGTGCCCATGGGCGGCGGCGTTCCATCGCCGCTGTCCCCGCCCTTACCGGCCGCGCAAGCTGCAGGACCGGATGTTCGGGCTCCGAGGACCAAGGGCAGTTGGCTGCTCCTTCCAACGTCAACTAGGCGCCGCTTCCCATCTCCCCAGCAAGAAGGCTGAAAATCTTCGGAGGCGTCACGTCTGCCGCAGTGTATTGCACTGAGACCAGGCGGCCGCTCAGCCCCAAGCCCCGGATTCCTATGGTGCCGTGATCGGGGTAAGTGCAAACCTCCCTGGAGTCGTTTGTGCCGACTGCAAGATAGATGAGGTCCTCGGCGAAGGGGTTCGCGATCTGATGCGCGATGCCTGTTGCGGCGGGGCACGATATGCAGTCGCCCGCACCGACCTCCGAAAGCTTCTCGCCATAACGAAGTACACCGCGCCCGGACAGAACGTAGAATATCTCGTCATCAATTTGGTGTGTGTGGAACGGACATGCGCTTTGTCCTGGCGGTACGCGGGTAATACGGGCGCCCAGGCGTCCTTCCGGGATCGCGGGGGTAAGGGGCTTCCGAAAACTACGCCATCCAGGAAAGTCGTCGGTAGTGATCTCGTTAACGGCACCCGCGTTGACGACATTTGGCAACTGTCCCGTGTTCATGAACCCATCCTTTCGCGTTGCTCTCTACACTCATCCGAAGATCGAATCGGGCCGACGTGCGCTAGTCGTGCCCGCCATCACTTACAAGCCGCGTTGGCGGGAACACATCCGCGACTGGTAGCCACTCATGTTCGAAGTGGCAGCCCTCGCCCCTATCCCCGCAGCATCACCTTTCCCGCCCGTCCCGGCTCCGTCGCCGCCACCGCGGCTTCCACCACCTGATCGAGCCCAAAAATCCCGCCGACCGGCAGCACCAGCTTGCCGGAAGCGGCCTTGGCGACGATTTCACCGATCAGCCGGCCGAGGACTTCGGGGGGCGTCGTCTGCGACAGGCGGGCGAGCCAGAACCCTTCGATTTTTGCCTGCTTGAACAGCAGATTTTCGGCCGAAACCTGCAGTGGCCTGCCCGACAGCGCGCCGAACGAATAGATCGTCGACTCCACGGCCATCACGCCAAGCAATTCATCCGCCGCCTTGCCGCCGATCGATTCGAGGCCGCGGATGATCGGCGCGCCGCCCGTCACAGCCTTCACCCGCTCCTGCCAGCCGGGGGTTTCGGTCGAGACGACGTTGCCGATCCCAGCCTCGGCAAGTTCGGCGACGCCTGCATCGCGGCGCACCAGCCCGACGACATTGACGCCGAGATCGGCGCCAAACCCCACCAGCATCTTGCCTACGGCGCCATTGGCGGCGTTCTGGATGATCCAATCGCCACGCTTGACGCCCATCACCTCGAGCAGCAGCCGCGCGCTGAGCGGCATGGAAATCATCTGCGCCGCCGTCTCGTCGGCAATGGTATCGGGCACCGGCACGGCCCGCCGGGCGTCGACGAGGTAGTAATCGGCCCAAGTGGCCGCGCCGCCCGCGACGCGCTGGCCCGGCTTGAGGTTGGTCACTCCATCTCCCACGGCGTCGACAACGCCCACCGCTTCTGTCCCCGGCACCGCCGGCAGTGTCGGCAGGTAACCGTAGTGGCCGGTGATGGTCATGAGGTCATGATTGTGGATCGGCGACAGTGACAGCTTTACGCGCACCTGTCCCGGCCCGGGCGCCGGCACCGGCCGCTCGTCGATCTGCAACACTTTTGGCGGGCTGCCGAACCGGTCGTAAAAAACGCTGCGCATGAAAGCCTCCAAAATTACGCCCTGACCTCGAACACCTGTCGCGTGCCGGCGTCGCGATAATAGTCCACCCGCGCACCGTCCCAGTGATAATCGAGGTGCCGTCCCTGCCGGGCATTTGCGGCAAGATCGGGGTAGAACAGCGCCACGCACTCGCCGCCGGCAAGCCGAACGCTCGGATAGACAATACCCTGCGAGGAGCCCCCGACTTTGAGCCGCGCGCCGAGCGCCTGCCCCGCAACGTAGTCGACGGGATCGAGCGCCCCGTCGTCGGGTCGGCCGCGCAGATCGCTGAGCGGTGCCTCGACGTCCAGCACGATTTCGCGGAACTGCGACGCCCAGCCCGGCCGCTCATTGGTTGCGGCCATGAAAGCCGCATGGTGATAAAACGTCTCGAACAGCGCAACCTCGAACCGGTCGGCGACATAGAGCACGCCAAAACTGCCGTCACTGAACCGGCTCGGCCGGTCGGTCGTGGCATGGACGAAGGGCGCCATGAGGTAGCTCGCGCCCGGTCCCGAAACGCGCCGCTCGGGCGGCACCAGGTCGAGCCGGCCGATCGATTGCATCAGCCGCGGATTGGTCTTCTGCTCGGCCGCGATCAGCAGCGGCCAGTCGGCCGGATCGGCGATATCCTCGAAAAGATCGATCGGCGGAAAGAGGCTCCGGATGATCCGCACCGCCCCCGGCCACCGAATCTCGGCGACCGGCAGCGCATTCTCATCCGTCACCAGGCGCCCCGCTCGGCATCGAGATAGCGGCGCACGCGCATCAGGTCGGTGAGCTCACCGCCCAGCATCACGCCGAGCGCCGATTCCCCGCCGAACGCCGTGTTGGAGGCCTTGACCCAGTCATAGCCGCGCTGCGGCTCGCGGAAAATCAGCCGCAATGCCTTGTGGATCCCGAGCAGATTGGAGAGCCGCGCCTTGCCGTCTCGCCCGAGGCGTCCTGCGCCATCCGCCTTCCACCGCGCATAGGTACGGACCGGCAGGTCGAGCAGCACGGCCGCTTCATTGTCCGATACGCCCCAAAGCCGGAAGAGGTTGAGCACGGCGCGGAACATCGCCCCCGCCTCCTGGTCGGTAATAGCCGTCCCAATCGCCTCGAACGGAACGTTGTCGACAGGGATTATTCTCGCTTCGCTTCTCATATGGCATGATTTAGTACAATTAATGCCAAATGGCAATAGCGGATGCTGATGACGGCTTAATCCAGCGTCTGCCGGTAGCGAAGCATCGCCACCGCCGAAATCACCACCAGAATAATACCGAGCGCCAGCATCTGGCCGCCGATATCGGCGGTCGAGGCGCCCTTCAGCATCACCATGCGCACGATCCTGAGGAAGTGCGTGGCGGGTACGCAGATGCCGAGCCACTGCGCCCAGCCCGGCATGCCGGCGAAGGGGAACATGAAGCCGGACAGCAGGATCGACGGCAGGATGGTGAAGACCGAAAGCTGCATCGCCTGCATCTGATTTCGCGCCACCGTCGAGATCAAAAAGCCCAGCGCCAGGTTGACGAGGATGAACAGGTTGAAGCCGAAAAAGAAGGCCAGCCACGATCCCTCGAACGGTACGCCGAACAGCAGCTCCGCGGCGGCGATGAAGACAATCGTCTGCACATAGCCGACGAACACATAGGGCAGGATTTTCCCCAGCATCACCTCGAGCGGCCGCACCGGCGTGGCGATCAGCATCTCCATCGTGCCGCGCTCCGTCTCCTTGACGATGGCGACCGCGGTGATCATCACCATCGTCATCGACAGGATGATGGCCAACAGGCCCGGCACGATATTGGTCGAGGTCTTGCCCTCGGGATTGTATTGTTTTTGCACCGTCACTGAGAACGGCGCAGGCGAACCGGCGAGGCTTTGCAACGGCCCGGTCATCACCTGCGTGATCGACGTCTGGATGATCCCCTGTAACGCCGCCGCCGCCCCGCTCACCGCCGAGGGATCGGAAGCGTCGGCGGCGATCAGCAGCGCCGGTTGCCGACCACGGATCACGTCGCGCTCGAAATTCTGTGGGATCACCACGACGAAATTGGCCTCGCCCTGCCGCAGTGCTTTTTCGCCTGCCTCACGCCCGGCAACCGGTCCTAAAAAGTCGAAATAGGTCGAGTTCGACATGCCGGCGATGATCGCCCGGCTCAACGGGCCGGAATCGTTGACTTCGATCAGCGTCGGCAGATGCCGGGGATCGGCATTGATGGCAAAGCCGAAGAGAAAGAGCTGCATGATCGGCAGGCCGATCATCATCACGAAGGTGACGCGGTCGCGCCGCATCTGGATGAATTCCTTGATCAGCACAGCCGAGAACCGCCCGAACGAAAAACGGCCCGTCGATGCCGGGGAGGAACGGTCCGGCGAGGCAGCCACGACACTCATGCCGCATCCCGCGCAAAGTTATCGCGCGCTCCCGCCATGAGGTAGATGAACGCCTCCTCGAGGCCCGCCTCTTCCTTCTTCCAGCGATAGGCGCCGTGATCCTTGTGCGCATCGATCGTCCGCTGCAGCGTCGCTTCGTCGGTGCCCGAGACATGCAGCGACGCCCCGAACCGCGCCACCTGCTCGACGCCGGGTGCATCCTTGAGCGCGGCCTCGAGCGCCGACAGGTCGCCACCCGAAACCGTCCACGTCACGAGCCCGATCTGTTTGGGGATTTCGGCCGATGGTCCGTCCACCAGTTTCTTGCCGTAGGCGATGTAGGCGATGAAATCGCACTGCACCGCCTCGTCCATATAGTGGGTCGAAACCAGCACCGTGACGCCCACCGCCGAGAGCCGCCGGATCTCGTCCCAGAAATCGCGCCGCGCCTTGGGATCGACGCCCGCCGTCGGCTCGTCGAGCAGCAGCAGCTTTGGCTCGTGCAGCAGGCAGGCGGCGAGCGCCAGCCGCTGCTTCCAGCCGCCCGACAGCGACCCGGCGAGCTGTTTTTGCCGGTCGGCGAGACCGAGATCGGCCAGCGCCCGGTCGACCCGCCCTTTGCGATTGTCGAGCCGGTACATCCGCGCCACGAAATCGAGGTTTTCGCGGATGGAGAGGTCCTCGTAGAGCGAGAACTTTTGCGTCATGTAGCCGACCTGTTCCTTGATCTGCTCGGCCTCGCGCAGAATGTCGAAGCCAAGGCAGGTGCCGTCGCCGCCATCGGGCGTCAGCAGGCCGCAGAGCATGCGGATGGTCGTCGTCTTGCCCGAGCCGTTCGGGCCGAGGAAGCCGTAGATCGCCCCCTTCGGCACGGTGATGTCGAAATGATCGACCACCCGCTTCTCGCCGAAATCCTTGGTGAGCCCGGTAACCTGGATGACCGGTTCGCCATTTTGCGCCGCATCGTTCATGGCGTGAGGCTCACGGTCACCGGCTGACCCGGCAGGATGTTACCCGGATTGTCGATCTTCGCCTCGGCGAGAAACACCAACTGGCTCCGCTCGTCGCGCGAATAGATGATCGGCGAGGTATATTGCGGGTCGGTCGCCATGAAACTGACCCGGGCGGTGATGCCCGCGGCGCAACCGTCGCAGGTGACGCCGACCGTCTCGCCCATGGTGAGTTTTGCCCGGTCGACCTCGCTGACATAGAACTCAGCCTTGAGGGCGTTGGCCGGCAGCAGCGACAGTACAGGCGTGCCCGCCGGCGCCATCTCGCCGATATCGTAGTAGGTCCGCTCGACCCGTCCGTCCGCCGGCGCGACGATGGTCCGGTCCGCGAGGTCGGCATGCGCCTTGTCGGCGCTTGCCTTGGCGGCGTCGTAGCTGGCCTTGGCCGATTGCTGCGCGTCGTCACGCCCTGGCAGCGCCGTCACGGCGAGCTGCGCCTGCGCCTGATTGAGCGCTGCCTGCGCGCTCTGCAGGCTCGCATTGTCGGAATCGAGCTGCGCCTGGGTGATGGTGTTGCTGGCGAACAATTTCTGCGACCGCGTAAATGTCACCTGCGCCAGGTTGAGATCGGCCTTGGCCTTGTTGGCCGCAGCCTGCGAGGCGGCAAGTTCCTCAGCCCGGCCACCCGTCGTGAGATTCTGCCACGTCGCCTTCGCGGCCGCCGCCTGCGCATCGGCCGCGTCGGCGAGCGCCTGTTCCTGCGTGGTGGTTTGAGCGAACAGCAGGTCGCCCTTCTTCACCATCTGCCCTTCCTGCGCGGGAAAGGCGGAGATGACCCCGGCCGTGGTCGCGGACACATAGACATAGTCGGCATCGACATAGCCGGAAAAGCTTGGCGGCTGTGCCGTGCCGAAGCCCGGAAGGATGGCGATTGCCGCGGCCCAAAGGCCCCCGAGCCAACCGAAAATCCCGTTCATTTGCCCCGCTCCCCCGGCGCAACGAGGCCGTTATAGAGAATGTCGATATGGGTCTCGATCAGCGCCGGCAGATTGAGTCCGCCCTTGGGCGCGATGCCAAAAATCTCGGCCATCATGATGTGCATGCCGATCGGCCCGAGGACGCTGCGCACCGCCAGCTCCGGATCGACAGGCCGGAACACGCCGTTGGCAATGCCGCGCCGGATGACCTCGACGACAACCGGCAGCCCCCGGTCGATCACCTCGCGGCGATACATCGCGGCGAGTTCGGGAAACTTTGCCACCTCACGGATGATCAGCTTGGGAATCGCCAGCACGCGCGGATTGGCGAGGTTCTGCGACATCAGGCGAAACAACATCATGAAGGCATCGCGTGGGGTGCCCTCGAACGAGGCAAGCGCCTGCCCCGCGCTCTCGGCGATCGGCACCACGGCGCGCCGCACCAGCCCCTCCATGATCGCTTCCTTGGAGGGGAAATAGAGATAGACCGCGCCTTTGCTAAGTCCCGCCCGTTTGGCGATCTCCTCGACCTTGGTACCCGCAAAGCCCTTCTCGATGAAGAGATCCAGCGCCGCATCGAGCACCTCGTCCGGCCGCGCATCAGCCCGGCGACGGAATTTTGGAATGCGGCGCGTCGGACGTGCCGCATTGCCTGCCGCCTCGCCGTCTCCAACCCGATCGATCGCCATCTCGCGCTCCTGCTGACCCGCTGGTCATTTGCTATAAATAACCGACTGGTCAGTTAGTTGCAAGGACAATCTCGGTGGATGATTTTGTCGCGAGGACCGGCCTGACGGTTGCGAGCGCGTCACATAAAAGACTGATAAAATGCGAGCGGCTAACACGCGGGCGGGGGCGCCGACGAATGCGATGGATAAGTTTGTCGACCTGAGTCCGGCTGCCCAGGCGCTGTTGCTTCATCTCAAGGAGATCGGGGCACAGTCCGGCGAAGACATCCTGCTGTCGACGCTCGTCGCCGCACTGTCGCGCCAGGGGTTTGGCATCCGCGAAACCATCGCAGCGGCCACGGCGTGCGTGCGCGGCGGCTGGCTCACGCGTTCGCCGATCACCAGAACGGAGCCCGATCGCGTGGCCCTGACACACGACGGGGCCGGCATGCTGCTCTTCATGCCGTAAGCGGGGCGCGCGCCTAGTGCGCCTCGCTCACCTTCGCCGAGGGCACACGGTGTGTCCGCAGCGACGACAATAGCGCCGCACCGGCGAGGACGATCATCCCGCCCGCAATATACGGCCCCGCCGCCGACAGCCCATAGAGCCACGCGCTCGCCAACGGCCCAATCATCCGCGCGATCGATTGCTGAGCCTGGTTAGCGCCCTGCACCCTGCCCTGCTGCCCGTCGGGCGCAGCGTGGGAAATCATCGTATTGGATGAGGGCTGGAACAGCCCGTCGCCAAAGGTGAAGACGAACACCGCCGCGACCAGCAGCGGCAGCGACGGCGCGAAGGCCAGCAGCGCGTAGAGCGCAAAACCCAGCCCATTGATGATCAGCCCCGCAATTGCGACACGGCGTTCACCAAAGCGCGGCAGCAGCTTTGGCGCAGCGATCCCCTGGCTCAGTATGTCCATCAATCCGACGCCGAGCAGCGTCAGGCCGATCGCTGCCGAGTTGAAGTTCAGCAGATCCTTGAGCAGCACCGAGACGTTGGATTGCATCAGCGTGGCCGCCCCGAAGAACAGGAAGGCGGCGATAAAGATGCCCCGCAGCCGCCCATCGGCCAGCACGGCCGAAAGCTGCACAATCGAGTTGAACTCCGCCGGATGAAGTCGCGCCGCGCGCTTTTCCGGCGGCAGGCTCTCGGGCACCGAGAAATAGACCCAGACCGCGTTGAGCACGGCGACGGCTGCGGCCACATAGAGCGGCGCCGATAGCGAAATCTGGCCGAGCAGGCCGCCGGCGACCGGCCCCAGCATGAAGCCGAGACCGCCCGCCGCGCCGAGCATGCCGTAAGCAGGCCCACGCTCCTCTGGCGCATGCGTATCGGCCACATAGGCATACATCGCCGAAATGCTGCCCGCGGTCAGTCCTTCGATGATCCGCCCGAGGAACAGCACCCCGAGTGCCCCACCTACGCCGAACACAGCAAACCCGACTGCCGATCCGAGCAGCGACAGCAGCAGCACCGGCCGCCGCCCAAAACGGTCGCTGAACGCCCCCAGCACCGGCGCGGCAACGAACGAACAAAGCGCAAAGGTCGCGATGATCAGCGAGACATTCAGCGCGACGTCATGATCGGACACATACCGTCCGACCGAAAACGGCAGCACCGGAATGATGAGCGTAAAGCCCGAGAAATTGAGAAAAACCGAGACGGCAATAATGCCCGTCCGGCTGCGCAAGCGATTGAAAAATTTCGGCGTCTGCATCGACGGCTCCTGAGCGAAAACATTCGCCCGGAGCAGCTCATCGGAATGAGAACCACACGGACGAACATTTTGGACGCGAAAATTTTGCGTCCAGTGTTCGTCGAGGGAACTCATGCATGAAGCAAGGAACAGAACTTCCGTCACCGGAAGGACTTGGGCCTACCCAGACCAAGTCTGCCTTTTTCGACGAGGCCGATATAGGATGAAGCCACTGAGATGGCAAGCACAGGCAGCGAACTCTGAGTCTGGCGAAGGACGGCGACGCACCCATCGCTTGACAACGAAATTCATAAGTCATCATATGTTCACGACCCGACGGTATGGCGGGCGTCTTGGTCACTTCAGGGGATGACGGGATGCGCTCACTGTTCAAGAACATGCTCTTGCTGACGACGGCGACTCTGGCGATCGGCGCCGGTCCCGTCGCGGCCCTTGCCGACAATCCGGTGGTGAAGGTGCTGACGATCGGCTACCCAGATCAGGACAGCGCCGACCCGACGACGGGTGCGCCGATCCCTGGCATCAATCAGCTCAAGGACGCCTTCGCCAAGGCCAATCCGTCGATCACCCTCGACATCACCAACATTCCCTGGGGCGAAGGCGCGACCGGCTATGCGCCCAAGACCGAGGCGATGATCAAGGCCAACCAGGCCTGCCTCTACGAGATGCCCGCCGCTGCTGGCTATGGCCGCCGCGGCTCGCTGGTCGATCTCCACACCCTCATCGCCGCCGACAAGGATTTCAAGAACGTCTGGGGCCGCCAACTCGAGACGTCGCAGACCTGGGGCCCGAACGACCCCAAGAGCCTGTTCTACATCCCGAACAATACGGGCGAGCGCGTCGTCAACTGGGACGCAAAAATCTTCAAGGATTACGGCGTCGAGCCGCTGTCGAAGAACCCGACGCTCGAGGAAATCGCCGCCAAGGCGCCGAAGCTGACGGGCAAAGACCCGGTGACCGGCGAACAGACCTACGGCTATTGGTATCAGGGCAAATATGCCGTCTGGCAGTTCCTCGCCATCGCTCACTCGATGGGCGCTGCTTGGGGTGGTGTCGATGATAAGGGCGCGCTGACCGTCAACTGGGACACGCCCGAATACGTCAAGGCGCTTCACTGGTTCGTCGACATGGCCAAATATGCGCCCAAGGGTGCGCTCGGCAGCGACGGCATGCCGCAAGGCTTCCTGACCGACGACAACACCGTCGCCATCATCCCCGAGGGTGAAGGCGGCTACTTCGTGCAGCAGATGGCGGCTGACCCGACGCTCAATGATCGCTTCCGCGTCTCGTTCAACCTGCGCGGCGCCGACGGTCTCGGCGGCGTCAACACCGTCTCCCCGCTAGCCATGGCGGCAAGCTGCGACAACAAGCAGGCCGCCTGGACCGTCCTCAAATGGCTCGCCGGCAGCCCCGAGTCTCAGGCTTATTATTTCAACGCGAGCGGCCGCCTGCCGGTGACTGAGAACAGTGCTGCTGCTGTGCCCAAGATCGGCAAGCTCCCCGACGGTGATATCATCCTCGCCTCGCCGCTGACCGCCGAAGCGCCCTATCCGTGGGCCGCCGAACAGCCGCGCTGGTCGCTGCAGAGCGCGCTCGAAGCAGCCCTTGCTGGCACCGCGACGCCGGAGGATGCCCTGAAGCAGGCGCAGAAAGAGACCGCCGACTGGCTGGCCCAGCAGAAGCCAGGCAAGTAAGATGCGCGCTCGTCCTCGGCCTTCAAAAGGATAAGGATGAGCGGTGACATGAGCGACCTCGTGGCTCGACAAGCTCACCATGAGGTCGCGGAGATGGATCGAAGATTGGCCGCCCCGCACGCTCGAACGTTGTTTGAAAGGGCGGCCAAGACCTTCCGCGGAACGCTCGTCTGGTATTGGTTCATCGGACCGCCATTCCTGCTGATCCTGCTGTTCGTCGCCTACCCCACATTCGAAACATTCTGGGACAGCTTTTTCGCCCAGTCCGACGGCGCCGGCCAACAATTCGTTGGCCTCGAACAATATCGCCGGCTCGGCGCCAGCGACGTCTTCTGGCAGGTGCTTGGCAATACGATCCTCCTCGGCGCCGCCTACCTGCTGATCGCCATCCCGCTGGCAACCGTGCTCGCCTCCCTGCTCAACCGGGTCAGGCGCGGGGCGACGACGCTCAAAGTCATCTACTTCCTGCCGCAGCTCACCTCATCGGTCGCGGTTGCGATCATGTTCAACTACATTTTCCAGCCGGATTGGGGCTTGCTCAACGGCATATTGCGGCAACTCGGCATCGACGACCTGCCGCTGTGGCTCGCCGATCCGCGGTTCGGTTTCACCGGCTCGCGTGCCGCCGTCACCTTGCTCGCCGTCTGGACCGGCATTGGCTACTTCATCCTGATCGTGCTCGCCGGCCTTCAGGGCATCCAGGCCGACCTCTACGATGCTGCCGCGATCGACGGCGCTAACGGACTGCAGACCTGGTGGCACATCACGCTCCCCGGCCTGAGGCCCACCTTCATCTTTCTGATCATGACGGGGCTTGTCGACGCGTTGGCCAGGTTCGGCGACCTCTGGACGCTTGGCGGCCCCGGCGGCGCGCCGGCACGCTCGCTCCAGACCATCGTGATGTTCATGTTCCAGGCCGGTTTTGAGAGCGGCGACATCAATCTCGCAGCGGCGACGGCGGTGGTCTTTTTCTGCCTCGTCCTGATTGTCACGCTGATCGCGTTTCGAGGCCTCCTCGCCCGCGAATTCGCGGCCCAGCGCTCGGGGCGGGCATAACCATGGCGAACGCCGATATCGACCTCGACGATGTGCGCCGCCGGACAGGCCCGAGGGCCACCGTTGGCGAGAGCCGCTTCGCCCAGGCGGTCATTGTCCTCCTGCTCACGATCGGCGCCCTGGCGATGATCGTGCCGTTCGTCTGGATGGTGGCGACGTCCCTGTCCCGCAAGGCGAACACGGCGATGCCGCGCGTGCCGCGGCTGTTTCCCACCGACCCGTCGCTCTTCAATTACCAGATTGCGGCCGCCAACCTGCCGATCATCCGGTACTATCTCAACAGCCTATTAGTCGTCGGGCTCACCACGTTCGGCTATTTGTTCTTTTCCGCGCTTGCCGGCTATGCTTTCGCCAAGGGCAAATTCCCCGGCAAAGCCTTCTTCTTCATCGCCTTCCTCTCGACGCTGTTCATTCCGTTCGAGACGCGGATGATCCCGCTCTATCTCTTCATGAACACGCTCGGCCTGACCAACACCTATGCGGCGCTGGTGCTGCCCTTTCTCGCCGGCGGCTTCGGCACGTTCCTGATGCGCCAGAACATCAGCACCATCCCCGACGAGTTGCTCGAGGCGGCGCGACTCGACGGCGCCGGCGAATTCCGGATTTTCTGGCAGATCGTGCTGCCTCTCTGCAAACCGGGGCTCGCCGCGCTGGCCATCATCAACGTCATCTGGCGCTGGAACGACGTGCTCTGGCCGCTGCTCGTAACGTCGAACCGCGACCTCTACACCGTTACCCAAGGGCTCGCGATCGCCGGACGCTCACAGGGCATCTACACGGGGGTGGCACTCGCCACCGCCGTCATGGCGATCTTTCCGGTGATCCTCGTTTACCTGATCCTGCAACGCTACATCATCCGCGGCATTGCCACGAGTGGGATGAAAACATGATGCGTTTGTTGCGGATAGCAGGGTACGAGCGGCATCTGCCGGGTGGACATCATATGTCCAGTATCTATGTTAGAGACGGCTTAACTGGGGGCGGGCGGAACTGTTGGTAGCTGTGAACCGAAAGCGTCCGCTGCTCTCCGACGTCGTGCGTTCGGAGCTCAGGCGGGCGATTATCGAGGGCGAATTTCCGTCCGACTCGAAGCTGCCCAATGAGGAGCAGCTGCGGGAGCGTTTTGCGGTCAGCCGCATAACGCTGCGCGAGGCGGTGCGAGGGTTGATCGAGGACGGTTATGTCGTCCGGCGCCAGGGTTCGGGCACCTTCGTGACGCCGGGACCGGCGCTGCGCAATTCGCTCGATACCAATTTTAGCTACACTGAATATCTCGAAAGCACCGGCATCCAGACCAGCAAGCGAATTCTTGCTGCTAAGCTGGTTGAAGCAGATGCGGGCACTGCGTCCGACCTCGACGTGGCGGTTGGTACGGAACTTGTCGAAATTCGTCGCGTCCGAACCGCTGACAGGAAGCCGGCTATCTACTCGATCGACAGCCTGCCGGCCGACATCGTCAGCCTCAAAGGCGACCGCGAGTTCTTTCTCGGCTCGATCTACAAGCTGCTGTCCGAGCGTGGCCACACGGTCGATCATGCGCGCGCGGTGTTGCTGCCGGTGATCGCCGATAAGGAGCTGGCAAAGATCCTCAAGGTGAAGGCGGGCACGCCGCTGCAGCACCTGCGCCAGCTCGACTTCGACAGCAAGGGTCGCGCCGTGATGCTGTCGCTCGAATGGCATGTGCCAACCGTCATCGAGCTCAGGGTCTACCGCCGTGGTCCCGGGCCGCTCGCCAACGGCGCCGGCTGAGTCATTATCGCCGGTCTGCGATGGACAACGACGAAGACCCTCGATAGTGATAAGTCATATTATGACTTCGGATCGATCGATGGACGAGCAGGCGGCGAATTCCCCAAAGAGCGACAAGAGCCATCCCACGCCGATCATCGAAGACGTGGCCTGGTGCTGGTGGACGCGGCCGCGCGCCACGCGAATCGGCGAGGTCGTCTATTTCGGTGCGCTCGACTCCGCCGGCCAGATGATCGCCGCAACGCTCGATCTCAACAGCCACACCGTCCGCAAGACGATCCTCGCCGGCTTCGAGGACGACGATCACAACAACCCTGCCCTCGTTGTCGATCCCGATCGGCCGCTGGTCGCGTTCTACTCACGGCACGACGAGGACGATGCCCTGCGCTTCCGCCGCTCACTGCGGCCGCTCGACATTGGCGCGTGGGAAGCTGAACGCGTGCTGAAATTCGGCGGGCTCACCACCTACGCCGAAGTGCATCCGCGGGGTGAAGAGTTGCATCTCTTCACCCGCGTCGACGATACGCGATGGGCCTACTGCCGGTCGCCGGATTGGGGCAAGAACTGGGAGGTGCCCCGCGACTTCCTGGCTTTCGACACCGATCAGGAGGTCTACATGGCGACGGTCCTGCTCGGCGACCGACGGACGGTACGCATGGCCGTATCGGGTCACCCCAAGGAATACCGCGAGAAGCCGCTGCACGACGTGTGGGCGGCATCGATCGATCTCGAAACAGGCGACATTCGGCCGGCGAGCGGCGGCGAGCCGGTCGCCAATCTGCTCACCGGCGAAAACCTGCCGCTTGACTACCGGGCCTTGGAAAAAGTTCATCGGACGGCGGCGGGCCGTACGGTCAACCTGTTCGATGTCGGCGACGGGCCGATCTTCGAAATCGGCTTCGTCGACAAGGTCATCGGTGACGATGCGACGTTGGATGCGCGCTATCACGTGACCTCGTTCCGCGACGGCGCGTGGCGCGCCGAGGAGATCGCGCTCGCCGGCGACAAATTCGGCTACATCGACGCCGGATTTTACGTCGGCGGCGTCGCCTTCCCCGATCGGTCGCCTGGAGGACGGCTATACCTGACGCGCGAAGAGCGCGGCGTCTGGCACTTCGAACGCTGGGATCGCAATGCGAGTGGGCGCTGGCAACCAACGGCTATGGTACCGCCGGGACCGACGCGCCTGACTCGACCCTGGGCCATCACCAACGCCACCCCGGCGCTAGAGGCTGTGGCACTGATGCTCGAGCATTACGGCGATTCCTACTACGGCACGCTATCGCATCTCGTGGGAGCCTTGGCGCCTTGACCTTGGGTATCGGCATCAGCGGGTGCGGCGGCGCGGCAACCGATTTCTGCCGCGCGATGGATACCATTCCCGACCTGCGGTTGGTCGCGACCTATGATCGCGATGAGAAAAATGCCGCCGAACTGGCGAGGCCGCGTAACGCCGTTGTCGCGGCTTCGCAGGAGGCGTTACTCGCCGAAGGCGGCGTCGACATCATCTACGTGGCACTGCCGCATTTCCTGCTAGCAGGCACTGTTGAAGCCGCGCTAATGGCGGGCAAGCATGTGCTCGCCGAAAAGCCGCTGGCCCTCTCTGCCGATGAAGCGCGCCGCCTTGGTCACCTGGCCGACGAACGCAACCTCCGGCTCGGCGTATTCTTCGAATTGCGGCAATCAGCGGTCGTTCGGATGGCCCGCGAGCTTGTCGCGGCAGGAGCGATCGGAACAATACGGACCGTCCGCATCGAGACCCTGATCGACAAGCCGATGAGCTATTGGCAATCGGGCTACTCCGGCCGGATCAACGACAGCTGGCGGGCGCAGAAGGCAAAGGCCGGCGGCGGTGTCGTGTTGATGAACAGCATCCACCAGATCGATGCCCTGCGCTTTATCACCGGGCTGGAAGTCACCAAGGTCGCCGGCATGGCCGCGACGTTGTCCGCCAAGGTCGAGGTGGAAGATGCCGCCGGCGCGGTATTTCGCCTTGCGAACGGCGCCCTGGGAACGCTTGTCGCAAATGCCCATTCGATCGGCGCAGAGAACGGCGAACGGATCAGTATCGAAGGCGTGTTCGGACGGATCGACCTGCCATACGCACTGTCATCCAATCCAATCCGCCTGTTCTTGCGACGCGACTGGCAGCAATATGCTGCCGGCAAATGGCTCGAAATTCCGACTGCCCCACGCGATAGCTATGCTGAGATGGTTAGAGCATTTGCGGTTGCGGTTGAAGAAGGCGCTTCATCGCCTGCGACGGCAACGGATGCCGCCGCGGCGCTCGCCATCGTTCAGGCCCTGTACGAGTCCTCAAACACCGGCCGAACGATCGCCCCAGAAGGAGGTCAGCCCTCGTACATCGGCGCCAGCGCGTCGAACAATTTTCGGTAACGTCCATAGGCATCTTCGTAGCGCGCCTGGTTGGCAGGATCCGGCTCGACGCGGCCGAGTGGCAAATCGAGCAGTTCCGATGCGCTGGCGGCATCTGGCATGTCGCCAACCGCATCCGCAGCGAGCAGCGCCGCACCCATGGCGGAGGCGTCGTTCTCGATCAGCCGGTCGACCGGCAGGCCCATAAGATCGGCGCGAATTTGGGCCCAGACATCGCTCGCCGCGCCACCGCCTGAGAGACGGATCGTCTCGACCGGAACACCAAGCGACCGCAACCGATCGATCACATCGCGCATGGCAAAGGCAGTGCCCTCAAGCACCGCTCGAGCCAGTTCGCCACGCCCGTGTGATGGCGTCAGGCCGTAAAACGCACCGCGAGCGCCTGCGACCCAGCGCGGCGCCATCGCACCGGTTAGTGCTGGCAGGAAAGTCAGCCCGTTGGCGCCGGGTGGCGCACTTGCGGCAAGAGCGGAAACTTCAGCATCGGTGGTCAGCTTGAGCAGCGAGGCCAGCCACCGCACGACGCCGCCCGATAGCCAACCCGGATTGCCGAGATGGTAAAGACCTCCGGGAAACGCGTGCGTCTCGACCAGCATATCGGCATCGACCGTTGGCATCGTCGAGAGGGCGCAAACAATCTCCGCGGTGCCGATCGTCACAGTTGCCGTGCCCGGCTTCGAGATACCCGCACCGAGGAGACTCGAAAAGTCGTCGCCCGTACCAACCGCCACAGGCAGGCCAACCGGTAAGCCAGTGAGCGCCGCCCCGTCGGCGGTCAGCATGCCAGCGACATCGGCGGCGTTGGCCAGAACCGGCAGCGACCGCGCATCGATATCGAAGGCTGAAAGCAGCTTCTCATCCCACCCGCCGCCGCCAAGCTTGTAAAGCATGGTGGTGGAGGCGAGCCCAAAGTCCATCATTCGGCGGCCGGTCAGCGCCTCGACCACGAACGAGACCGGCTGATGCCATACGACGGCCTTGGATGCCTCGCGCAAATGACGGCGGCACCAGCGTATTTTCGCCGCCATATGTGTCGCATCGAGAACGAGGCCAGCGAGATCACGCACCACCGCCGCGTCGATATCCTCCAGGAGAGGCGCCGCGCGTCGATCCATCCAGATGATGGCCGGGGCGAGCGCGGCTCCATCAGCGCTCGTCGCGATGCAGCCATCAAGCTGGCCACAAACGGCCATGGCTCTTATGTCGGCCGGAGCTGCACGCGCCGCCGCCAGCGCCTTTGCGATCGCAGGGCGCAGGGCATTAAGCCAAAGTTCGGGGTCTTGCTCAGCCCAGCCGGGCTGTGGATGGGTCGGTGCATAGGCGACGTTACCTGCTCCCACCGGCCGCAGACCGTCATCGACAACGACGGCCTTAAGGCTCTGCGTGCCGATGTCGATGCCAAGATACACGTTGGCTCAGGCCGCCATCCGGCAGTCCGTCAGCACGTCGCGCAACTGCGACAGGATCGACCCCTTTGTCGGGCTGTAGGAACCATCGAACACGGCAGTGCCGATGGTGAAGGCATCGGCACCAGCCGCGGCAATCTCGGCGATCCGCTGCCGCGTTGTGATCGAACCTGCGACGATCAGGTGGCCACTGCCAAGTCCTCGACGCGCCGCCCGCACCAGGTCCAGCGGATCGGCCTCAGTGGCCCGATAGGCGAGCAGATCAGCCCCGGCACAGCCGGCGGCGACAAAATTCCGGCAATGAGCCTCTACATCCGCCGGGCTGCCGCCAAGTTTCGTTGGGTGACCGACCGGCCGCCCGGGAAACGGGAAGTAGGCTGTGTCGCTGCCAGCGAGGATATTCTGAATATCGGCGACTTGTGTCCCTCCGAGCAGCCGGTCGATGCCAAGGTCCCGCGCCACGGCGGCCGAACGCAGGCAGGCCTCCGGGGTCTCGGAAACGACTTCCATATAAGTCGTCGCGCCGGTCTTACGGATGGCTGCAGTGAGCGCCTTGAGCGTTTCTGGGCGGACGCCGACGTCCTTGAAGCCGACGTGACCAAGACCAAGCGGCGCAATGCTTTCGAACAGGTCGAGGCAGTCCTCGATGGTGCGATCGCCGCGCGTCAGCATGAAGATGAAGTCCATTGCGTGCTCCAGATTCAGAGTGTCGCGACAAGTCCGGGCAGACGGCCGCTGTCCGCAGCAAGGTCGAGAAACGTATAGCGGTTGCGGATATCGCGGGCCTCGAACAGGGCCGTTTCGTAGAACGGCCGTTGCAGGTCGATCGCCTCGGGCGTCAGCGGCGAGCCCGCCGCCGCCAGCACCTCTTGAAGCTGCTCATGCGGCAGCAGGACGCCTGCGATCCGGGTGCGAATGTCGTCCCACGATTCCGCCAGCCGCGCGTTGAGCGCATCGGCACCCCTTCGACTGAGCGCCTTACGCCTGTAGTCGGCCCAACAGGAAGCGCCAAGTTCGTCGCCATAGCGCGCCCGAAAATCCGCTTCCGTCCGCGTGTCTGGCCGCACGACCGGGCTGTTCTCCAGCATGGCGTGCTGCAGCCTGGCAGCAGACAAGGTGGTTACTCCCACCTGCTCGCCGTGGAAGATCGGCCGGCGTGCCCCATCGGCGAACATGTCGATGTAGTGACTGACCAGATGCTCGCCCTGGCTCGCCGGTTCGCTGCTGCCGACGATCGCTGTGCCGAAGCCGGAAAGCACCAGGGTGCGCACAAGGCTCTCCATCACCTCGTGACTGCCGGCCATCAAATCTGCCGAGTGAGCAAAGAGGATCGGCTCGTCGTCTGCCAGTAGAGCGAAAGGCAGGCGGCGGAATGGCTTGTCGAACAGTAGATGGGCCAGCAGCCAGTCAGCTTCGGCAGTGGTGCGGCAGAGACTGTCGCCGAGTCCGGCACGGATCAGCCGCGATGGCGCTTTCGACAGGACGGCGAGGTCGAAAAAGGCACCCCGAGGTGCTTGGGCCGCGAGTGACTTCTTGTGCCCGCCCTCGGTGATCGCCGCGGTGATCGAGGTATAGCCGTTCATTGAGGGCGCAGTGGCAAACACCGCATACGGCTTCCCGTCGAGAAAGCTCGCATATTTGCAGAGGTCGTTGATTGTGCCTGAGCCAACGGCAATCAGCGCATCGGCGCTCGCCGTCTCCCGCCGAAGCGCTGCTGTCGTCGACATATCGGGAATCGGGTCGGCCGAAAGGACGATGCTATCAACGGCAAATCTGCCGCGGAGCGCCCCTTCCACCCGCTCGCCAAACACCGCGTGCGTCGCCGGATCGCTGACCACCGCCAGCCGGCGGCCAAAGCCGAGCTGCCCCACAAGCTCGGCCTCCGTGCCGTCTAGCGAAGCAGTAATTGCCAACGCCCGCGTCGCAACGCCGACCAGTTCGCCGGAGTCGGGATCGCGATATTCGCCATTGAGCAACCGATCGATCGGATCGGTCAGAATGGGTGCTGCCAAGGTGTCGACCCGCTGGTCCATGCATGCGTTTCCAATGCCGGCCAGACGCTCAGCATAATATGATTTGCTTGTACCACATGCATTGTGGCGTATACAACATGCCGCGACGCGAAGTAGGTGAAATTTGCTGTTGGACATTGGCACGCTTGTCGTAACGCTGTCGTTGCGAGAGAGTGGCGGCAATTTGGCTGCGAGGGGCAGGATGCGAAGGGCAGAAAACGGGACGGCGAAAGTGCGGCGCCACGAGGCGATACTCGCCGAGTTGCGGGCGTCGCCGGCAATCCGCATTGCCGAGCTCGCCGCGGCGCATGCCGTCTCCACAGAAACCATCCGTCGCGACCTCGACGCGCTGAGCGCCGCCGGCCTGATCAGCCGGACCTATGGCGGTGCAACCGGCGCTCCGCTGGCCGACGAGCCGCTGCTCGACGACCGCTACCGCGTCAACCCGCAGCAGCGCCTGGTACTCGCCCGCGCCGTGATGCCGCTGGTTCAGGATGGTGATTCGGTGATGATCGATGCCGGCGCAACGACCATCTATGTCGCTCGCCGGCTCGCGGCCGAACGCAACGATCTGAGCGTCGTCACCACCAGCTTTGGGGTCGCTTCGGCGCTGGCCGCCAACCCGAGCATGCAGATCAGAATTTGCCCGGGCGAATACGACCCCCGGGACGGGGGTGTGACCGGCCCCGATGCGCTCGATTATCTTGGCCACTTCCACGTGACCCACGCCATCATCGGTGCCAGCCGCCTCGATGCCTCGGGGCCGAGCGATTTCAACTCGGCATCAGTCTGGATCAAGCGGACGATGATCAAGCAGGCCGAGCAGACAATCCTGGTGCTCGATCACGAAAAGCTCGAAAAGACCGGCTTCGAGCGCATCTGCCCGCTCAGCGAAATCGACTGGCTGGTGACCGATGCGAGCATCGGCGGCGACCTGACCAAGGCCGTCGAAAAGGCCAAGGTCAAGGTCCAGCTGGCCGCTGACTAGCCGATCTGGGGAGCAGTCTGGCAGCGCCACTGCCGCGGCGACATGCCGAAGCGGGCACGAAAGCTGCGGTTGAAGTGCGACAGGTCGTTGAACCCCCAGCGGTAGGCGATTTCCGAGATGCCGCTGGCCATCTGATGCGGGTCGAGCAGCGCCTTGCTGCACGCTTCCAGCCGCCTGCCGAGCAGCCAGCGGCCAAAACTCTCGCCGAGCATCTGGAACCTGAGATGCAGGGTACGCACCGAGATGCCCAGATGTGCCGCCACGACGCTCGGCGTGAGTTCGGCATCGTGCAGATTGCGCCGGCAAAAGGCCAGGAGCGCCTCGAGCTGCATATCGGGCCGGAGGCCGCTCGGCGCCACATCGGGGGCACTCGCCAGCGCAAGCAGATTGGCAAGATTTTCCGAAAGCATGGCAGCCGCGGTCTCGGTCAGCTTCGGCGTATCGGCGGCAAGCTGCAGCAAGTGATGCCGAGCCAAATCGGCAAAGGGCGCATCGGCCCCGATCCTGTACAATAGCCGTGACCTGAGCCAGGGCGCGCGCTGGTCAAGGACGGCATACGGCACAATCGCAATAACCCGGTTGATGTCTTCGGGGTATACGACGCGAAACGCCTTCTGCCCGTCGATGATCGAGATCTCGTTGGGCTCAATCGCGAGTTCCTGATCCCCCTGCATCGCGTAACTGCGGCCAGCAATGGGCAGGCTGATCAGGTAGGAGTTTTCAGGTCGGCTATCGGCTTGCCTCTGCGTGCGCACAAGATCGTGGCCGCTCGCGGTAAAGGCAGCAATGCGCAGCTCGCCAAAGTTCTGCACGCTGACCTGCCCCTGAAAGCCGCCAGGCTGCCCCTGGGCGGAGACGTTGAAGACCGTTTCGCCGATTACTTCGCGCCAGAACGAGAACCGTTCGCGCTCGGCAATTTGATCAGTAGACCACGAAATCAAATTCCAACTCCCTGCTTGGCGGCAATCTTCGAGCCGTCGCTCGACGATAACCCCGGGAAGGCCACTCTTATTCCCAGGCAGCTATTTTTGCCTTCTGGAACGATCCAAACGCGCCTCTAAGATTGCACCCGCAGCCAGATGATTTGCGCTTGTAACCAAGATTCACCGCCGGAGTCATCATATGTCTCAGGTTCGCTGATGGCTCGTGCCTGGTTTTGGCCCGGCCATCGACGAGGCGCGAGGGGACATAACCCCGGCGTCCAAGGATGCCACATCGGCAACCACAGAGTCGCCGACGGAACATCCGCCTCAGGAAAGCGCCGCCCTTAGC